>Ga0196958_10000039_pt1 | contig 66057 bp, 110 predicted proteins | sample S1v_10metaG_FD_148654 | JGI IMG/M metagenome (GOLD analysis project Ga0196958, IMG submission 148654) | Soil microbial communities from Anza Borrego desert, Southern California, United States - S1+v_10 | ecosystem: Environmental > Terrestrial > Soil > Desert | place: USA: California... | reverse complement strand
GTTAAAGCTCTTGATAGTCTTAGAGAATTAGAAGAAACTTTAGATAAGGTTAATATCCTTGAAGGTATAGAATTATTCTCTGATAAGGCTACTAAGTTAGTTAAAGGATTACAGAAAAGAATAATAGAGATTAAAAGCTATACTGATAAAAGAGACTTTAAAGATAAATATAAAAGAGATTCTGTAATTAGGGATTTAAATGAAATTAATGAATTCAATGAAAGTCTAAGAGTAGTTGAAGAAATTAATAAGCTTCTTGCTCTAGAAGGTAAACAATTATTTGCTGAAGCTGAGACTGGACATAAATTTATAGCTAATTTATATAATGATCTTGCTATACCATTGATGGCTGACTATCTGTTTGATTTCTATAATAAAGGTATTAATCAACAGTTAATAAAATCTGGAAATAAGGATAAAGTTCTTACTAGAGAATTATTAGAAGAAGAACTTAGACAGTCTAAGAAAGATATATCTAAATTAGAGTCTTGGTTAGTAGCTACTTCTAATCTTGATGATGCTATATTAGGTCTGTTTGCTAAATCTGTTAAGAAACAGCTCTATGAGGCAAATAGATTAGATATAATAAATCAGGAAGAGATTGAAGATAAATTTAATAAATGGATCAAAACTCAATCTAGCAGAGATAACAATAAGAAATTATTTGGTAAATTTATTACTAAGGTAGATGATTTTGGAAAAGATAGACTTAAATTTATAGAAGTAGATTCAGATTCTTATAAAGCATTATCTAAGGAAGATAGAGAATTTTATGATGAATTAATTAAATTACATTTGAATTCTCAAAAAGGAATACCGGAAGCTAATAGATTAGGATACTTTCTACCTGCTCTAAGTAAAACAAGCAAGGAGTATTTAGTAGAAGAAGGTAAAGTTAAGATAGTAGATAAGGCTAAAGAACAAGAGATAAGAAATAGTCTTCAGACATTAGAAGGTAAAAATCTTAAGAGAGTTCCTATTTATTATACTCATTATATAGATCCTTCTGAACAATCTTATAATATTGTTGAAGCAGTTCTTTCTTATACTTCTGAGATTAACAAGTACAAGGCTTATAATGAAATTCAAGCCCATGTAAATACTATTCAGAATTTAGTTAATAAAAATCAACCTTTGTCAGTAGATGATAAAGGAGATAATATAACTGATAGTTTATCAAAAGCTATAGGAAATAATAACTTCTTAAAATCTGAAACTAATAACAGAGCTGAGAAGTTAAATACTTTTATAGATATGATTTTCTATGGTATAGATAGAAAGACTGAAAAGACAACTATATTTGGTAAAGAAATTAATTATGGAAAGTGGGGTGATAGATTAACTGGATTTACAGCTATTAATGCTTTAGCAGGTGACGCACTTCAAGCATTCAATAACGTTACTATTGGTAATCTAACTTCATTTGCTGAAGGATTAGGAGGTAGAAATTATAGTACTAAAGATTGGTGGTCTGCAAATACAGAATATTTTGCTAATAGTGCTGAGTTATTAGGTGAAGTAGGATCTGGTAAAAGATCTTTTATATCCAAACTAGCTAGAGAGTATGATGCTATTCAAGGACAGTTTAAAGATAATAAGGGTACGAATATAACTTCTAGTAGATTCTATAATTTAATGGAAACAGATAGTATATTCTTCTTGCAGAATGGTACTGAACATCAAATTCAAATTACTACTTTTATAGCATTCCTTAAAGGTAAAAAGGTTAAGGATAAATCTGGTAAAGAGATTAGCTTATATGATGCTTACAAGGAAAACTATAAAGAGAATAAAACTATAGGACTACCTAAAGAGTACGAATTTACTAAACAAGATAAAGAAGATCTAAGAGATAGAATACATTCTGCTAATAAGAAAAATAACGGAGTTTATAATAAGTTTGATTCACTACCAATGCAACAATATACACTTGGTAGAATGGCTCTTATGTTTAGAAAATTTATTGCTCCTACAGTAAGAGCTAGATTTGGTGGACTAAGTATTGATTATGAATCTGGACTAGTTAATCAAGGGTATTATAAAAGCTTTGCTAAGAAGTTAATTCAAGCATATAATGAGAGATCTATAGCTGTTATGTTCAAATGGAAAGATATGTCTGAATATGAAAGAGAAGGAGTAAAAAGATCTATGGTTGATTTGATTACTTTAACTACTACCTTTGTATTAGTACTTGCATTAACAAAAGGAGAAGATGATGAAGAACCAACAGCAGTAGATAACTTCTTATTATATCAAGCAATGAGACTACATGGTGATATATCCTTCTATATGCCAGGAATAGGATTTAATGATCAGTTTAGAGTATTAAGAACTCCAACTGCTGTAGCTGGAACTGTAGATAAAGGAGTTAAACTTTTAAGTCAGATATTTAGTGTAGAGTTTGAAACTGGTGAGCTTGGACTTCTTGAAACTTATAAGAGAGATTCAGGTTTGAATAAGGAAGGAGATTATAAAGTAATATCTAGAGCAGAGAAGTTGATACCTGTCTATAATAACATAGTAGAATCTTCTAATCCAGAGTATGCAATATCAGTTCTAAATAAAATTAAAAACTAAATAAACTATAACATATGAAAAAACAAGTAGTGTTTGTGATCCCTATAATCTTCTGCTGCGACTTACTTATGAACTTACTGGTATAGTCTACCAATAAAGTCCTCAAAAAGATAGATAGAAATTAAGGCTCTTACCTGAATGTCAGGTAAGAGTCTTTTTTTTTCGGTATCTTTATAAGGTATGAGAATAATATATCTTACATCTGGACATGAAATAAAGAATGGTAAAGGTACTGGTGCAATATCTCAATTTGGAGATGAAGCTGTAGAAGCAAGAAAATTTGTTACAGCTTTAGCTAAAGAGCTTTGGAGTAAATATAAGATTATGGCTTATACTGATAATGATTCTTGGACATTATCCGGAGTTATAACTTGGGTTGGAAGTAAAGTAAAGTCCTCTGATTATACAATTGATGTACACTTTAACGCTTCAGCTAATGAAGCAGCTAATGGTGCTGAAGTATTAATATCTAATACTCATACTCCTAAAGAGAAACTTTTCGCAACTAAGATAGTTAATGAAATTGCATCTACATTGTCTATTAAAAATAGAGGTGTAAAAACAGAAGCAGATTCTCAACATTCAAAGTTAGGAATACTAAGCAATCACAAGTTATCTTCGGCTAATAACATCTTAATAGAGATTTGTTTTATTAGCAATCGTAATGACATGAAGTTGTACTTTTTTAACTTCAATGAACTAATCACAAATCTAGCTAAGACTATTAATGAAAACATTAATTGAAGATCTTCAGAGTCTTGAGGAATTATCCGATAGAGAACTGATGTTAAAGATATACTCTAAAGTTCTTCAATTAGAAGAAGTAACAGAGGATATTAAGGAAACTATACACGGCAATCCTAAAAAAGGATTGGAAGGACTTAGATCAGAACTAAGTGAAGTTGTTAAGTTTGTACAAAAGTATAAAAAGTATGAATTTGCAGCAGGAATCCTAATAGGATTCTTTATGTGTGTAGGATCAGCAGTATATGGTTTAATTCAATTATTTAAATAATATGAAAGAACTAATTACAAGATTAAAGTTACCAATGAGTGATTTTTGGAAAAGATTTCAAAGACTATGTATAATCATGGCTATAGTTATACCTAGTACTGGAGAGCTGGCTGAACTTCTAAATTATATTCCTGAAGGTTATATACCTGTTTGGATTAAAAGTATAGTAGGTACACTGATAACTCTAGGTATTCTTATACCTAAATTTACTGTTGCAAGTAAAGAAGAGCTTAAAAAAGAATTAGAGAAATGAGATTTATTATAGGAATAGTAGTTTTAGTACTCCTAGTATTGGGAATACTTACCTCATGTAAAAGAGTACATACAAGCACATCTATTACAAAGGATAGTACAACTACTATTACTATGAAAGATACTTCCTTTACTACTCCTGCATCTGAGGTGGATAAAACCTTTGGAAAAGGTGCATATGATAGTATGATTATAGGTAAAGTATATAGTTACTTTGATTCTTTACGTAGAGCTGAATTGAGATTTATAAAAGATAGCTTAGGAAGAATAACTATTACTGGTAAATGTCATGAGGTTAATAATACTTTTTCATATCCCGAAAAAGTTATTCATACAAAAGAGACAATAGTTAAAGAAGTAGTTAAAGAAGTTCCTAAAAGAGAATTACCATTTTGGATCAAGCTGCTTATAGGGGGGTTAATAGCTATAATTTTGGCATTGATTATTATAATACTTATAGTTTTCTTTAGAAAATAATATGTCATTTACTGTAGATAATTTTAATGCTAATAAGATAACGCTTACAAATGAACATGTAAGCGATCCTCTTTTATATACTATTCATGTATTAGGAAATAATAATGAGTTTGAAGCTGTAGATACTTATCCAGATACTCCTACTACTTCATTAGATCCTGATACTTCTGTTGTAATAGATTTAGTGAATGACGGTATTTATAAGTTCATAACATCAGATGGTGAAAGCTATTTCTTTTTAGATAAGGATTTGAGATCATGTGAGAAGAACTATCTACAGAAAGTTCTATGCAGGACATGTGACCCATGTGATGAAATGGATATTCCTTATATGAGAGATCTTCTAAGGTTCTATTCGTTAAGAGATAGATTTTATTATATAGCTAATAAATATTACCAAGATCAATCTACAGTTGATTTTATAGATCCAGATGATAGTGAAGTATTTTACTGGAGTGATTTACTAAGTCAGCTAAGTAAAATATGTGATAATTGTTATCAATCTTCTCATTCCTCTCCTAATGAGGATTGTGGTTGTCATTAATATGAGTATAAGACAGAAATATAGAATATTAGATTCAACTCTTTATAGTAAGACATGGAAAGATGTTTTAATTAATGAGTTATATGATTATATATATTCTATAGGAAAGTTTAAAGAACTTACTGATAAAGGAAAGAAGCTAAGAAGTATAGGTAGAGATGATATTAAAGTATATGAAGAATTGTATTTCTATAAACTGTTAGTAGACTATATAGTAAATCTTAGAACAGCTTATTTAAAGTCTGTTGATGAAGATCAAGAAGAATTGGAATTAAGTTATAAGTTATCTTGTGTGAGAAAATATCTATTCTGTAGATTTAAGAATACACATATATTTGATAAGCTAATTCAAATGGCTAATCTTAAACAAGATGGTATAGATTTCATGCAGATAGGGTGTTTACAGGATACAAGTACTGAGAAGGTTACAAATGGAGGATTTGATGATTCAACTGGATGGGGAAATTTAGGAGGATGGGTTATATCAGGAGGTGTAGCTACTACTTCATATAATGGAGGAACTCCTTTAATTAGAGAGCTTGTGCAAAGTGTAACATTTGATGCTGGTGTAACTTACACTATTACATTTACTATTACTAATTATACACAAGTTTTAGGAACTTCGTATATTAGTTTAACATATTCTACCGCTAATAGTGTTCCTATAACTGGAAATGGAACATTTAGTCATGATATTACAGTAAGTGGTCCAGCTCCTACATTAAGATTAGTAGGTAATGATGATTTCTCAATAGATAACTTATCTATTAATACATCAAACTCATTAGATGTTTGTGATATAAATGCTAATCCCTTTATAATAAATTAATATGGCAGGAATAAGAAAGTTAAGATCGTGGTTCTTTTCTACTACAGGAGATACACCAGTAGGAGGATTTTTTAAGAGGCTTAGAAATGGTTCTAAACCTAATCAGCAAACATTTGAAAATCTTTGTGAGTCTGCTGCTTTCCATGCAGAATCAAGTAGTGCAGCACAGACTGATACTGCTACTGATATTATTAATAAACAAGGACTGGCTATAGCTGCTAGTGATGCTAGAGCTAAAGCTGGTAATAACACACCATTAGGAGATGGTTTAGGTATGATATTGACAAAACCTTCACAACTACCTACAGTTCAAGGCGGGGCAGCTAATGAGGATTCTATGACTAATTTAATGGATAACTTTGTAGGAGCAGCTTTAGATGTAACTGTTGACCCTTCTGTTACAACTAGAAACAACTATATAGTTACCTTAACTACAGAATTTAAAACGTGGTTTATAAATATACTGAATGAGATTTCAGCACAATTTGCAACACTTATAGAAAGTGTAGATGATTTAGTTGCTATTGTAGCTGGCCATACTACAAGTATAGGTACAATTAATACTAATATAACTTCTCTTCAGAGTAGTGTTACTAGCTTAGGATCTAAAGATAGATATGTAGGAACTTCTACGACAAGTAATACCATAGGGACAGGAAATAAATCTTTTACAGCTAATACTGGATTATCTTATAGTATTGGAGTAAGAATTAGATTATCTTCTGCTGCCGGTACTGGAAATTATATGGAAGGTAATGTAGCTAGTTATAATTCTGGTACAGGAGCCTTAGTAGTTACTGTTGATACAATAGGAGGTTCTGGAACATTTAATGATTGGCTTATTAATATAGGAGGTGTAGCAGGTATTTCTGGAGATAGATATAAATCTACATCGACTACAGAAAGTTCACTTGCTTTAGGTGTTATATCTTTTGAGGTAGGTTCTGGATATGCTTATGCCGTGGGTAATAGAATAAGAGCAACAGATTCAGCTAGTGGTTCTAATTTTGCAGAAGGACATGTAATATCATATTCTGGAGGTGTTCTTACTATTAATGCAGACAAAATAAGTGGATCAGGTTCAATCTCTAGCTGGAATATAAACTTAGGAGGTAATTATACATTTGATTCATGGCAAGACTTTTCATTTGGTTCTGATTTTAGTACTGTAGCTAATACTAGCTCTACCTCAAAAGCTCAATATAGAAAAGATAATTTAGGTAATATAGAGTTTAGAGGACAAGTAATAGGAGATTCTGCAATAGGTAGCAATTTAGTAGCAACATTACCAGTTGAATATAGACCTGCTAATCCAAAGGTATTTCCAGTAGTAGGATATGCTACAGGTGGAGGGCTTTTTGTATTAGTTATAAACGCTAATGGAGAAATACAAGTGATAGATACTGATGGAACTAATGTTGCAAATGATACACAGTTCTATATTGATAATGTAAAATTTAATATCAACTAATAATGACTAAATTAAAGAATTTATCGCTTATAAGAGATGGTAAGAATATTCTCTTTTTCCTAGAAGGAGCTGATAGGCTATTAACAGAAAAGCCTATAATTAGTAATATAGGTAGAGGAATAAACCCTAATGATGTTGTAATTAAAGAACAACTTGATGAGATAGCTGGAGGTGGAGGTGGAGGAGCTTCAACTTTTGCAGAGCTAACTGGCGATCCTACTGATAATGCTGCTTTATCAGTACTTTTAGGACCACCTATTCAAGCTTTAGGAGTAGATCTTCAATCAATTACTGATACAGTAAATGGAGTTCCTTTATCTGGAATGAGCTTTACACCTGAAGCTGATAGTTTATATGTATTTGAATTGTTTATTAGACCTAATGGTAATGCAAGTGGTGGAGGTGTATTTGCAATGACAGGTCCAGCAGGAGGTACATTTTATGCTAAACTCCAAATTGGTACAGGTGCTGCAACTACTGATAACAGATTATTTGCTCTAGATACTTATAGTTCTACAACTTTTGCACCTGGAAATTCAGATAATTATTGGGTACATATAAATGGAATGTTTAAAACTTCAAGTACTGTAGGAGCATTTGTTCCTTTAGTTAAAGGAATAGGTACAGGTATAGAGATAGAAAGACTTGGTACATATTGGATAATTAGAAAAATACTTTAATATATGTTAATAGCTAGTCCACAAGGTAAGAAACCAGAGCCAAGGGTATTGGATGCTTATATTATGTTTGGTCAGTCTAACATGGAAGGTGGAGATAATACTGGTACAATACCTGCTGAGTATCAAGGATCTATTAATACTTGTTACGCTCCTATAAATAGAGCTAATGTTACTAACTTAAATAACTATGAATTAAATTACCTAAGATTTGGTATTAATCAAAATTGGAATACACCAGTACGTACTACTTATTGTGGACCTGAGCTAGCCTTTGCTAAAGATTATACTACTGCTACAGGTAAGAATATAGTATTAATAAAGTTTTCTAGTGGAGGTAGTGCAATGGTTGATAATGGAAGTCCTACTCCAAGTGGATTATGGCAATGGGATGCAAATCCTGCTAATTTACCTTCTGGTGTTAGTTACTTTCAAGTATTAAGAGATTTATATATAATTGCTTCAATTAATAGATTCAGAGCTAGAGGTATAGAACTAAATTTTAAGGCAATTATACAAGATCAAGGAGAAACAGATATGTTAGATTCTACTAGAGCTAACAACTATCAAACAGTATGTACTGCATTTTATAACAAGCTTATAGAAGGTGTAACTCCATATAGTGATAGCTTTGCTGATATTAAAGTAGTAATAATACATACAGGAGGTCCACTTTATACTAATATTGCTAATAGAACATATTACAGCCAAGTAAGAACAGCACAACAAAATGTAGTAACTACTTTTAACGGATTACTAGTATCTAAGGACGCTCTTGCTCCAGGAACAGATGGAGTACATGAAGATAGAGCAGTTCAATGTGCAAAAGGAAGCTTGCTATCAACTGCATTAGTAAGTGCTGGAATTTAATGAATAAATTATGACACTTGATCCTAAAAGTAAACAGAGACTATTCGAACTACTAGATGGTATTCTATCTCAGGATACCTCTGGTTCGGTATTAAGTAAAGATGAAAGTAGTGTAACTGTATATAGTGCAAGTGGTACAGCTAATACTCCTGAAATTAAAACTACTTCAGATGCTGCTGAGGCTAATCCTAATAGAATATCTATTACTATATTCAATGAAGGAGATAATGATCTTTATGTGAGATATTCTTCTGAAGCAGCTTCAAGTACAGTATATCATAAAAGACTTGAACCAGGTGAAGGTATTGGTATAGATAATTATAAAGGAGCTGTAACTTGTGATGGAACTAGTATGAATTATGTAGTATTTGAATTATCAGCCTAAATATGGGAATAACATTATTTAATAAACCTGTAAGAATTGTTAACGCTTATCAAGCTACTAATATATTTTATAGAGCCTTACCATCTGATTATAAACGTGTAGCTAGTTTTCAATTTATAAAGAGGAATAGTAAGCTAAGAGCTGTTAGATTTGTATATCTTAATCTAGATAATAGTACTAATAGTACATTCAAAGTCTTCAGTTCTAAAGGGGAGAAATTATTAGATGAAACAGTGTTACCTATGCACGAATATAACAATAGTGAAACACTTGTAGAGAAGGCTTATATAGCAGAAAGAAATGCAATACCTTATGATTTTGTATTAACTAGTGTACCTGCTTCTAATTGTGATATAGAAGTATGGGTTAAAAGTCCAATAAACATTACGTTTAAGAATATTATATTAATAGCTTAGTAGAATGGCAGCTCCACAAATAGGTAGTACTATATCAAATCAAATCCTTAGATTTAATAAGGATTTTTCTTTGATTATAACTGAAAATAGATTTACTGATGTTGATAATGATATTGTATCAGTAACAGCTACATATTCAGATGGATCTGCTCTACCTTCTTGGTGGAATTTTGTAGCAGGATATAGAGATGGTGGAGGTGTATGGCATAATGCTAGTTTTACAGTTCCAAGAACTACTGGAGTTGTAGGAGTATATAGTATTAGAATTACTGCTACAGATTCTGGAGGACTTACTGCTTCTCAAACAAAGACGTTTACATTATATGAGAATACTGTTCCTGTATTAGTAGCTCTCCTTGTAGATCAAATATTCTATTTTGGTGTAGGTGCGCCTAGTTCACAGCCTTACCAATTTGGAGCAGGTGATTTTTCAGATGATCCAGATAATGACTTTCCCACTAATGCTTATAGTGCATTTGCAAGGGTAGATGATAATGATGTAGATCTTCCAACTGGAATTACTTTTAGTCCAGGTGCTAGGAAGTTTACAGGACAAGCTAATGAACTAGAAGGAAGTGCAGGAGTTCATACTATTAGAGTATATGCTACAGATGGTCTTGCAACAATATTTGATGAATTTACTATTACTGTAGAACAATATAATCAACAAGTAATAACTAACTATAATCCTTTACCTGTAACTGCTTATACAAATCAAGAATTTACATATCCAATACCATCTGATATGTTTACTGATCCAGATGCAGATGGAGGTAGTTTAGTTTATAGTGCTACATTAGAAGATGACTCCCCTCTACCTAGTTGGATTGCAATGTTGAGTGGTACATTAGTTGGAACTCCTGATAGTGGAGATGAAGGAACTATAAATATTAAGATAACAGCTACTGATACGGGTGGAAAATTTTCTAGTGCTATATTAACTATTACAGTTCAAGCTTATGCAGTACCTAGTGTAACAGGAGGAATACCTGATATTACAGTCATACCGGGACGTAGAAAAAGATATATAATTCCTAGACAAGGAATGTTTACTAGTTCTGGTGGAGAAGAATTAAGCTATGCAGTAATAACAACTTTACCTTCTTATATTGCTTTTGATACCAACAAGAGAAGATTTATAATAAGTCCTTCTAATGCTAATACAGGTGAAGTAACTGTTGTAACTGTTAGGGTAAGTGATTCATTAGGTTATGTAGATAATTCATTTACTATAACTATAGGCCCGATTCCTACTAAGATAGTAACTAATGATAATCCAATTGACAATATATATCTACAGATAGATGAATCATTAAATTACACCTTTGCATCTGATACATTTAGTATTACTGGGGGAGGCACTATTACTTATGAAGCTGTAGCTGTTACTCCAATAGGAATAGAAGTTCCTCTTAGTTATATGCATCCTTGGATTAATTTTAATCCTACAACAAGGACATTTACTGGTGATTATGATCCAGAGGATTTCCGATCAATGAAAACTAAGAGTTATCAAATATTTGTTAAGGCTACTGGAGATGATGGAAGTGAAGCTTATGCAGGATTTGTAATTACATTAGGATCTACTGAAAATGTAGGACAACCAATGGGTAAGACTAGTGCTGATTGTAGATATGTGTTTAGATGGGAAGCTGGAGGTAAGGTAAGATTATATGATAATGGTGTTGCTTCAGGTTATGTAAATAACGTTGATAGTGGAGACTTAGCTATTAATTTTGAACAAGCTTCAATTACTACAATAGGAACAGGAGCTACTACTGTTATGTTAGATTTACAACCTGGAGATACAATTGGACTTAAAACAGATGAGGGTGTAATAGCAGGTAAAATTTCACTTAAAGGTGTTCAAGGTCTTCCTGGTGCACCTATATATCTTACAAATGTAGATGGACCAGTTACTTTATATAAAGCAGGAACAAATACAGGATTTTGTTTAAAACCTCAGAATAATAATCACTTAGTTATTTTTGGTCAAGGAACATATGAAAATCCTTGTGGATTGAGTATAGGAAGTGGAACAGGTGCTTCTTCAGCTATTCAATATAATAATGGTAATTATGATGGAATTGAAATAGCTTATGTATATGTAAATACAGCTAGTTTCGCAGGTATATCTATTAAGAATCAACTTGATGATGGGTATTATAGGCATACTCATGATATGAGATATGTTTGTGTACATCACTGTTTAGTTACAGCTACTGATGGAGAAGCAATTTATTGTGGTTATGGATTTTATCATAATGGTAAACCACTTGGACCTAACTCTACTACTGTATATCCTCATGATATTAGACACATACATATACATGATAATGAATGCTATACTAATGGATGGGATGCATTTCAGCTTAAAAATAACGTTTCTGATAGTTTAGTTGAAAGAAACTTCTCTTACAAAAGTTCTAGAGATAGAAGAAATGGACAAAATGAAGGAGCTAATTTAGCAGAGGGTTTTTCAGGTGAGTTTAGATATAATGTAATAATTGAGGGTGGACAACAATGCATCTGGTTTGGACCTTCTGGTAACTGTAGCGTACATCATAATATTTTCTTTAGTTTCAATAACAGGGCTATTTTTGGAGCTTTGAGAGGCCGTACAGATGATCCTGCATTGTCTAATATTCCGGGATCTTCTCAATATGCTAGGGTTTTTAATAACTCATTCTTATATGTAGCTGATCCAAATATTGCTGATGTTCTAGTTGATTTAAATTGTCCATTAGATCATGTAGATTTAAGAAACAATCTATTTGTAGTTAGACCTGGAGGACCAACTAGTATAAACGTAGCTTCAAAAGTTTCTAAAACTATTGAACCTAATGTTGTACTAGGATCAATGGATTTAGCTATGTTTAGAGATCCAGTTAATTGGGACTATACTCCATTAGAAGGATCTCCAGCAGAAGGCGCAGGAGTTGATTTATCAGCTTATGGAATTACTAAAGATTATTATGGTAATACTATTGATTGGAATGATGTAGATGCAGGAGCTTTACAGGTAGGTGGTACTCCATTAGCTTATCGATTTGAGAGACTTGCAGCGTTAAATTTAGCTCCAAATACTCCACTTGCTCCATCTGGATTGAGTGCAAATGTTATATCAGATTCAAGAGTTGATTTAACTTGGACTATTAATTCTACTGATGAAGAGAATATTGTAGTTGAATATAAAACTAATGCTAGTAGTTCATGGACGGTTCATGCTACATTAGAAGCTGGTATTACAGGTAGAAGTATTACAGGATTAATTGCTAATACTCTTTATAATTTCAGAGTTAAGGCTACTAACTTGGCAGGTAGTTCTAGTTATACTACAACTAATGCTACTACTGGAACAGCTCCTCTTGTTATTCCAACTGCTCCAAGTAATTTAACACTAATAACAAAGTCTGATACAAGTCTTACTATTAGTTGGATATTAAATTCTACTAACGAAGCTGAAGTAATAATAGAGAGATATATAGGAGGAGTTTGGACTGAGTTTAAAGTAGTAACAGCCGGAACATTCCAAGATACACTAATTAATTTAACTGCTTCTACAATTTATGTATTAAGAATAATAGCTACTAATAGTGTTGGTGATTCTTTACCTAGTAATGAACTTACTGTCACAACAGATACAGAAGCTTCACCATTAGGTATAATGTATGCTTATACTGAAGCTCAAGAAACTGTTACGGGTTTTGCAAGAACATTAAATGCAATACCATCCAGTATAAGAACTAGAGAAACCTTTAGAGTTATTGAGGATAATACATTAGAAGAATTTCCTGATGATGCAGTATTTCCAGGAAAAGAAGGTGATTTTAGGATGTCTGATGATGGAACTCAGTTAGCAGTATGTATGAAAAATAATTACTGGGTACGTATACCTCTTATAGGAGGATCAGTTTCATTTGCTAATGTACTAGGATCACCAACGTTAAATGTTGAGCTTACTACATATATAGAAAATCAGATAAATAATGCATTAGCAGAATCTAAAAAGTTCGTAAGATATATAGCAGGTGAGACAATTAGCACAAATACTACATCTACTCAAACACTATATACAAAAACTGTGCCTGCAAATACCATAAAGGTTGGAAGTATTATTAGATTTGCTCCTTATTTTAGCTGGTCAGCTCCTGATAGTTCTTTAGCTGGATCTGTAGTTAGAGTTAAACTTGGAGGAGTAACACTTTTAGAGTTTACTGTAGCTGCTGCAACTACTAATGATAGTTATTATAGAGAACAGACCGTATATGTTAAAGCCTTAACAGGTGCAAATAATAACTTCTACAGAATTATAAGTGGTACTAGTGACCAAGGAGGAGCTTTAACTACTGAACCTGCTACTGGTACTATAGATCATACAATAGCGAATAACATAACTGTAGAATTAACTCTAACAGACGGAACAGAGGAATTTATTATGCATGGAATGGAATTCACAATATTAATAGAAACAGAATAAAAAAATAAGCCTAGTAGATACTCTCTACTAGGCTTTTATTCTTAATCATTTTCACTATCTTCTTCCCATTCTTCAACTGGCTCCCATTCTCCATTTGTAAACATCTCTTTACCTTCATGAGTATCTACAATATCAACAATTCCATCCTTACATTGCTCAATCATATCATCTGATAAATTATCATGTTGATAATAATCTCCAAATTCTGTTCTAACTAGGTATCTCTTTAGTGGCATACTATTCTTTGTTTAGTTTTTCTAATTCAGTTACTTCAAATAATTCTTTACTTAATTGACCCATTAATCCATGCTTTCTAGCTAACTCTCTATAAGCCTTTATTAACTTATTTTTAGTTTCAATTGATGCCTGTGCATGAGTTAAATGTCTCTTATATTCAATATGTTTTTCTTTAGCTTCAGCAAGCTGTCTCTTTAGATCCTGATTTTCTTTATTCTCTAAGGATTTTTTAACTTTCCATTTAAGCTCATAGTTTTCTTTCTTCAACTCATCATTTTCTAGATGAGCATTAAAAGCAGGATGTTTTTCAATAGCAGTAACTAATAGATATAGACAATCTCTAAAGCCTTCTACTTTCTCAGCAGACCACTTATGTTTATTTATCTCAAAAATCCTACGAATTGTCTTATATATTCCTATCATAATATTACTTTTTCATTCCTGTATCAAGATCAGCCTTTATAAAGGGATAGCTCTCATAGTTATCTAATGTAAACCAATCTGGTTCTAAAGCTTCTAATAGAGCAGGAACATTATCAGGGGTATCCATTATATTGAAATAAAACTGAGGATTTATAGCTAATTTAGGTTTATTATATTTATTATAATCTCTACTCAAAAGTAAATCAACCTGTTCTCTATGATTATCATAGATATGACTATCTCCAAAAGAATGTATAAATTCTCCTGGAATCATATTACACATTTCAGCTACAATATGTATTAACAAACAATAAGAAGATATATTGTAAGGTACACCTAAGAACATATCAGCAGATCTCTGATAAAGTTTACAATCCAAATAATATTTAGGATAGCCTTTTTCATCAAAGTATTTATGCCATTCTTCTGTTGATCTAGAAGATGCATCAACAACAGTATGAATTTCTTTATCAAAGAACATTCCTCTTTGACGTACAGTAAGCTCTCTTGTATAAAATTGAAACAATGCATGACACCAATACAAAGCTAGATTTTCATCATTAGCTGGATCTACAGCAGTAACTATATGTCTCCTACTATTGGGACTAGATTTAAGTTTAGTAATAAGTTTAGATATTTGATCTACTCCGTAATTATTGTCAAATGTATTTGTAATTCCAAAATTTCTCCATACTTTACCATATTGAAATCCACAATCTCCTAGTCTATAGCCTATTCCAAACTTTTCTGATTCAGGATATTCCAGCTCTCCTTCCATAATCATGTAAACAAAAGTCTTAAAATCCATAGGAGGTAAGTCTTTAGATTGACAAAGTTTAACATAATAATTATAAGCATCTTCATTCCATATATGAAGATCATTATCTATTAAGTATTTAATATTAGTATCCCCCTTTAGAAACCATAGGAGTTCGACTACAATGTTCCTAAAATTAACTTTCTTAGTAGTTAGTATAGGAAATCCTTCTGTTAAATTATATCTATCTTGATAACCAAATACTGATAGAGTTCCATTAGATTGTCCTCTTTCAGGTGGTTTCTTTGTACCGTTAGCTAATATATATTTTAAATGTTCGTGGTATTGTCTCATTAGTTTCCGTTATTTTTCTGAATTAGTAATACTTCAAAGTATGTCTTTTGAGCTAGTGCAGATTCTATAATTAAACTATACCGATCTGACTTCTCTTTAAACTCTTCAAAGGTTATGTGTTTATCTTGATAAGCAGTTAGTATAGTAAGGCTTTCATCTTTCTTATCCTCAATATACTCCGACTGCTCTTTTATTCTTTTCTGAATAAATTCTTTTGTTATATTCATCTTCATTTTGTTTCTTTTCTATTAACTTCCATGATTCATGCTTATCATAAAAAGATGCATGGAATGTATGTGTTTCACCTTTCTTAACATTTGTCCAACAATGACAATCATAAGCTTTAGAAAAACTATACACCCATTGCTCTTTATTATTAAAGTATCTCCTGATATACTTTCTTATCATAGAAACTACAGTGTAACATGCTGTCATACTAAAATTTTTCCATGTTGCTATCTCTATATCATGAAAATAATTTATTATAAAAGTAATAGCCACTGAAATTATATATCCAGTTATTACATCTGTAATAGTTTCTTTGATACTTTGTGCTTTCGTTTGCATTATATTACTTTAATTTCTTTAAGTATTTCTTTTATCTTATTAACTAAATCTTCTAGAGTTCCATCATTATCTACATCATACTCTAGATCTTTACAATCATCAAGAGCAGTTTCTGAATAATGAGTTAACTTTTTATAAAATTCAATATCATATTCTTTAAGCTTCTGCAAAAATACATATTCTGTCAACTCCTTCTCATTAGACATTAATGTATTCCAAAGCTCAGGGAATCTATGCTTGATAGGTCTATTGATTCTTATTCTTGTAGCTTTTCTTATTCCACAAGCAGTATTTTCATTAGGAAATCTAAGATCAGTTATAAGCCACTTTGGATATATTCCAGAGGTGGTAAAGTGATTCACATTTTTCTCTCTACCTCTGTATTTATTCCAATACTCAGAAGAATTAGTAGATAATTCTAGGTTTAAAATTCTGCTATTTCCAACTTCTCCTTCCCAAAATTCTCCTTTAACAATAGTATTTGAAGTAGCCTTATAATCAGAAAACAAAGCATTGATATGAACATTAGGATGTATTACATCTCTCATAGCTTCTGTACCTAATAATTGAAGTAATTTACGCACAGTAAGCCTTTCTTCTAAAAGCTCTATTTTACCATCTATAGCTCGAAAAATTTTATAATCTGGTTCAGCTTGTTCTTTAGAAGCATAAACAACATTATGTCTTTCACCATTTATAGATATATACCATCTACTCCATTCTTCTGGTAAAAAACTATTCTTAATTTCTTCCTTTTCTAGATCTTCTACCGGAATACCAGTTAATATAGAAATTATCTGTTTAAGTTTACCAGCAAATCTTTTAACTTCCCATTCTTCTTGATAACCTATATTTGAAATATATTGTTCAAAAGTTTCGTGATCTCTGACTAATTCTCCATGATAGGAGGCTGTAAGATATTGTACTATCCTTGCAGCAGTATCCTTACCACTGTGAATTTTACCACTAAAAGCTATTATCATTTTACTTTATCTTGATATTTTTTAATTATAGGAGCTAATTGAGCTGGAGAATAATATATCGATTTAAGAATCTTTTTATCTGATTTTCTAATTACTAAATAAGATTCCAAGTGTAATTCAATATCACAAGGTATACCTTCCTTAAGGTAATGATCTTGAGTCGATTTAGCTAATTCTTCAGTTGCATGAACTTTTGTCATATTAGACCTATGAACTTCTTTAAATCCTTCTGGATAGGCTCCACTAAGTCCAAATTCACTAAAAGCTCCATTAAGGACATATTTAAGATCTAATAATGCATCAAAAATTTCTACTATGTCTCCTTTTTCAATAGCAGTTTCAAATTCCTTTAGTTCTTCTTTAAGAAGATTAACTCTTAAATTACACCTTTCTTGAGAAGGTATTGTGGGTATTATTAGTACTGGTTGTTTGAAGGTTTTCATAAACTCTTCTACTAATTCAATAGATCTATCCATTTTTCTTGTTATGTTTAATTGTACGTTATCATTAGTTTCAAAAATATGAGCATTTTCACATATAAATATACTTTCTCCTGTACCTACAAATTTTCCTGGAATTATAAAGAGTTCATCATTTATAAATTTCTTTGTCCATATATAGTATTCATATATAGTAGATATTTCTTGATATATCTGAGTTCTTGCTTTCCTTGTTATTATAAGTTCCTTGGTAGGCTTATACTTCTCTTTCCATTCTTCAAATGTCATATCTTTAGCTATTAGCTGTAAAGGGGAATACAAATTATGAAATTCCCCTATAACAGTCAAGGTTTTATCTTACTTGTTTGTTCCTATTTTTCATTAATTTTTTAATCTCTTCAAGTTTAAGAGATTTTTCTTCCTCCTCGGGCTGTTCTTCTTCAGTATTATTTAACTCTTCTAGTTTAGCATTTAACTCCTTAAGTTTATTATCTTTTGGAAATTTGCATCCTCTTATATAGTTTAATAAGTCTTTTCCATCTAGAATTTCTGGCTCAATTTTATGATATTCTACATTTAATAGAAATTGTAAATGTCTTACAATTTCTGCACATTGTATAGCTCTTTTAACTAATATAGAATAATCAAAGGTTGGTTCACCTATTCTTACTTCTAGTGTTTTCCAATCATTAAATTTATACCAAGAACCTCGAACAGCATATGTCATATCTAGAGCAGTTTTCCATTCTGTTAGTTTTTCAATAATAAAGGGATTAACTTCGTCTATAAATTTACCAGAAACTTTACTCCAAAGATGGGTCATGTCTGTATGATAATGTACAGAACTGCCCATATCAATATCAGAATTTAGTTTTAGCTGAATAGATATATTGTATAGACATATAAGACCTTTTATACCCGGAGGTATTCTATATCTTTGTTCATTAGAATCAGTATCCACTGCCATTATATAAGGAATATTAGTGAAATTAGATTCTAAAAATCCCTCTTTCTTATAACATTCAAATTCCATTCCTACACTATATGGCAAATAACTATTTATTTGTCTAATGACATTTTTATCTTTTATTTTTAATAGTGCAAGAGGAGATCGATATATGATCTCCTCTAATAACTCCTTATTAATCTGCATTTTTATCTATATCTTTCTCTTCCGAAACTGCTTGTGAAACCTTGAGAGACTTTAGGCTCTTCTACTTTTTTAGATTCCTCTACTGCCTTAACTACATCACCTAGATCTACTTTCTTTTCATCTTTAGATTCTACATTTTCGGTAGTTGGAGCATTCTCAGATTGAGGTTCTTCAGGAGTAGGAGAAATAATTTTCTCTACGGTTTCAACTATATTATTAATAATTCTCTTCTTAGTCTTTTCTGACTTAGCATTTTCTTTAATCTCCTTCTTAACTAACTTCTTCTTACCTTTAAGTTTAGCCTTTTCTTTTTCTTTAGCTTCTTTAGCTTTTACAGCTTCAGGAGTCATAGATTTAACTATAGCAGAAAGAGTCTTTTCTGATCCGCTTTTATTATAGGCAGCTACTTTCTTTAAAATCATCTCTCCTTCTTCCATAGATACTTTTCTAGCAAATCTTTCAGATCCGTTAGTCACTATCATGTTCGCTCCTATCTTCTTCGCTACTAGTTGCTTGAACTTCGACTTGGTCGTTGGTTGTTTCTGTGCTACTTTCTTCGCAGGTTGATTCTTCTTGTTGTTCTGGGTTCCCATTTTCTTCTTGTTTAGGTTTTAAATAAAAAATGTTATTTAATCTTATTTTCTTTAGTTTTAAATATTCTATAACTTCATCTCTTAGAAAATCTCTTCTACTAGGAAAAGCTAAATCTAATGCTCTTATTAACTTTGGTATTTCAACATCATCAAATTTTAAATCTTCTACTAATTTAGCTACTTCAGGAATAAAAGCATTATTCTCCTTGGCAATAGGTAAAACATAATCACTATCATATTTTCTATGTTTAGCTATAAATTCTTTTGCGTATCTTACTTTATCCTCTTTATCCTTGAAAGACTTTATAAAATCTGAATAAGTAGTATAATTATAGAAAGATAATGACTTATGAAGTAAATGAGCAGTAGCTATCTTTTTAAATACTTTAGTTTTAAAGAATTTAGAACAATGAATAGCTTTAGGATTTTCATCAAATATCTTTTCAACAGATTTTGATACTTGTATTACTATTATAGCTTTTCTTCTTCCTTTATGAAAAGAAGCTTTACATTTAGCAATATCTGCCACTTTTTGTAGAAGATCTTTATCTTCTCTGAATCCATATATAGTAATACCAGTCCTATTCATTAGATCAGTCTCAGGAACTTCATCTCCTTCATTTCCCCATAGATAATGTCTTATAAACACTTTCTTAGCTGCTTTCCTTAAATAAGCATTAGTATTAGTATATATACTTTTTCTATATTCAGCTATCCACTCATCTGTAGGTTTGACGCTAGAGTAATGAATATTACGAGTTTGTATTATACTATTCATTATCTTGCTATAATTAGACATTACTCTTGCTTTGCCTAATTGTTTAGTAGATAATCCTAGTATTTTATACTTATCATTATAATCTATATTCTTCCTTTTAATTATATACGTCTTACCTAAAGTTTCCCATATATAAATAGCTGCATATTTAGATACATGTTCTCCATGTTCTAGGATTACACACTTTCGTTCTATATAATCATCAAGAAAATCTTCTTTTGACTCTCTAAACTTACCATCATATATGTAACCAAGTATTCCCCATTCAAAGAATAGATTCTTAGGAGTTTTCTTAGCTCCTATGTTCACTATAGGGGAGAATCTATATTTGCTTTCCTGTATAAATTTATCTATAAACAGTACATGCTTTGATTCTTCATCAAATATGATTCTTGGTCTAGTATTTCTTAATTTTAAGAACTCTGTTATATCACTAATTTCTGGATTCTGAGAATCGTATTTTTCTATTATTTCCTTAATAGCCAAATCTATTCTTTCAGCGATTAGTTTCTTAGATGCATCAGTGTATCTAATTTCTTCTCTAGATGGAGTTACAGGTAATTCACCTATTTCAAATTTAATACCTATAGGAAGTTTGTTATTATATACTTTAACTTCATTAAAGTTTATAGGGTATGTAACTTTTCCTATACATATATGCATAAGTTTTTCCTGGAATATATCAGATCTAAACTTAAAGTATTGACCTTCATATATTGTATACTCATTATTAATATTCCATCCTTCAAAGTAAACATCGTCGAAATATAATAGTTGACTTTTTAACTCCTTTTCAAATAAATGACATTCATCGTCATAAGGATAATTCCTTGTATTCTTAATAGGTATCCTAATGATTGTACCATTTCTTTCAAGAGTTTCTTCTTCAGATAGTGTTTCTAAAGTAGGTGTATTTTCCCCCTTATGGAAAATATACTGATATTCAATAGCTTCATATCTAGTAGTAATATAAAACATATCACTATATGATAAAGGAGTTTTACTACCTAGTCCAAATCCACCTATTTGTTCGTTGCTTTCTCTCTTTGTAGATGAAAAGTAATTCATATAAATACTTTCCATTCTTTCAGGAGAAAGACCTACACCAAAATCTTCAAATTCAATATAATATTGTTTATCTTCTTTATCCCATACTTTTCTTATTATTACAGGATCATCAACCTTAGCTTCTTTATGGCTATCAAAGCAGTTAGATGTTATCTCCCTAACAATAGACCCTATAGGATTAGAGTATAGTTGTTTTGATAGAATATCGAAAACAAATGGTAAACTGTTTTCAGCTATACCAGCTTTCTTACTATCAGCAAGTTCTCCTACACTCTTAACTTCTAAGTGCTTTGGATTTTCTATTTTCATTTCTTTTCCATTAATGTAAATCTTAATTGACCTCCTTCAACTTTCTCTACAAACTCTTCGGCAAATCTAACAAAAGATAAAGAGTTAAAACCATCAGTATATATAACCGCAGTTTTACCTGATTTCTCATGTATAACAAATCCATTTACAAAGTATGTTCCACCTTTATAATGTTTATAGTATCTACATGCTTTAATATTATGAGTATTAATTTCTACTTTTGGTTTTTCTTCTTGATTTGTCATATTACTACCAGTTTATTTTAGAACTATATGTTTTCTTTATATGTTCGTCTATTAATTTGAAGTGATCATTACCTACAAATACACCTGTACCTCTTAATTGAGAAGCAGGATGAACGCCTTCTAATACTAAATGATAACCTTTATCGATATATCTATCGTATTGTTTAGCTTTAGATCCCCATAATACAAATACTAAAGGAAAGGTATGCTTGTTTAATCTTCTTATTACTTCTATAGTAAATTGTTCCCATCCTTTTCCTTCATGCGCACCTGCATTTCCTTCTTCAACTGTTAATATAGTATTAAGAAGTAATACACCTTGACTTGCCCAATCACTAAGATCAGCTAATCTTAGCTTATTAAAGTCCTTATGAGTTCTAGCTATCTCTTCAAATATTACTTGTAATGATTTTGGAGTTCCTTTACCACCTGATGAAAAGGCTAAACCATCAGCAGCCCCGTTATGGTAGGGATCTTGTCCAAGTATTATTACTTTTACATCTTTATATGGAGTACTTTTGAAAGCTCTAAACACATTAGGAGATGAAGGATAGACCTTTGCGAGTTTTCTTCTTTGAGAGAGGAAAGAGATCAAACTCAGCATATAAGGTCTATCAAACAAATCTCCTATTTGTCGGTACCAATCTTCTCCAATAAGTCCTGTTACTTGAGCTTTCTTCTTCTCTAGTTTGGCAGGATCATCAAATAGATTAAGTGTACTCATTTTATATTAAATAATCTTGACCAGAACCCTCTTGATTTTAATTTATTTATTTCTTTCTTAAATTCTTCTTGCCTTTGAAGTAATTTAGAAATTTCTATTTCCTTAACTTTAACTTTTTCTTCAATTAATAATGATTTGTATTCTGGTATATTTTCAAGATTTTTACTAACTATAGCAACTCTACCATCATATCTATTCTCTCTTAAAATAATAAGAGGTTTATCTGAATTAGCAATCTTTTCTATTTCTTTTTGAATAGTAGCTTGATCTTCTCTTAATTCCTGAATTTTAGCTTGTAGTCTCTCATAATCTGAGACTTGTATCGTAACTGTACCTTTAACAGACTCCATGTTTGTATAATCCATTATAATATTGTTTTTTGTGATAATGATACTACTAGTTTAGTAGGTCTACTAAATGCTACATATTTTAACTTATTTCTTTCTTCTGCTATAGGATTTAAATCTATAACATTTTCAGTAACAAATACAGTATTATAAGTAGATCCTTGAGATTTATGTACAGTTATAGCATAACCATAATCAAAATCCTTCTTAACTATTAGCTTTTTGTATTTATCTCTTAAATCTTCAACAAGAAGATTTCTTTCTTTAAAATGATAATATTCTCTCCATGCTCCACCTTTAACTCTTTTAGCATAGGCTAGCTTATCATTAAATTCAGCTAAAAATCTAACATAATTATCTAGTTGAGGTTTAACTATAAATATTTCTTCATTTACATTAAATCCATCTAGATCTTGTAATGCTACTCTATAACCTTCAATATGATATTCATTTGTAGCTTCTCTAACCCCCTTTACTATGAACTCGGTAGAATTTTCAATCAGAGGTTGACCATAACTACCAGTTACACTATTGTAAGATAATAATAAGTCTCCTATTTCTAATACTCTCTTACCTTCTTCAGTAAAGATAGCATTTCTTATTATCTTATTCCAAGCTTTAACTTGTTCATTAGTCCAGCTTAGTAATTTAGCATAGTCCTTATCTTCTCTATATTCACCACTTGTAAATACATCAATAACTCTTGCTTTAAAAGGATCTAAATCTTTATGAAATTCAATACCCTCTCCCTTATCATTTACTTGAGTTTTATGCTCAAATCTATCAATTGAAGAAGAAATATCATTTCTTATAGCATCATAGAATAACATTAGAGGATTACCGTCAGCTTGTCTCTCAACTTTAGTTAATTGATAAGTTCTATTGATTTTCTCACTTACAAAGACTTGAGATATATCTTCTTTAACAGGTGGTAACTGTGCAGGATCACCCATAAATAATATCTTAGTTTTATAATTAGCAGCTTCTTGTATTAACAATGTAAATAGATCTGTGTTTAACATTGAAGCTTCATCTATAAGAATTAAATCATAGTCTCCTATTGCTGGTTCTCTTAATGAATCAAATTGAGGTTTATTTATATTAAAATTATCTAAATCAGTGTTAGGCTGAAGTCCTAACAAAGATTGAATTGTATTAGCAGGTCTACCTACACTTCTAGCTATTACCTTCTTAGCCTTATGAGTAGGAGCAGAAACTCCTACTCCAAACCTTAAATGCTTAACAGCTTCTTTTGCAATAGTAGTTTTACCTGTACCTGCAAATCCAGCTAATGTGTAAAATAGTTCACTCTTGCTTAACAGCCAATCTTTTATATCTTTTAAGGCTCCTACTTGTTGTTCATTTAAAATGATTTTCTTACCATTTGATAATGTAACTTCAGCCTCATTTATAACTTCTTCTTGCTTTACTAGTGTATTCTCTATTTCATTTTTAGGTTCATCCATTGGTATTAATTTCAAAATTCTATCAAACTCTACCACCATTTCTTCGGGTAATTGTCTATGATATTTCCTTATCATCTTAACTCCCATCATAGCCTGGAGTTCACTTATTCTTTCTAGATTAGCTAAATTATGTCCAAAATCCGTATCCTGTCTATTAAATCCACTTCCATCTAGTTGTGCTGCTCCATCACATTTACCTGCTACTATTTTAATACCTGAATGAACTAATTGAATATCTTCATTGGTTAAACTCATATTCAAAAATTAATTCTGCTATTTCTAACAATGTTTGAGATTTATGTATTAGAAATATAGATTCTAATGATTTATATTTATTATCTTCTGCAATTATAGTTATGATTTGTCTAGTTGTATAGTCTGATAAATCTATAACCTTTTGACGATCTCCTTCCTTAAATTCAAAGCTAGAGAAACTAAGTTCTCTAGCTAATCTTTTATTTGATATTGGAATCCAACTCATATTATTTAATAACTAAACTGTATGAATCTTTTAACATAGCTCCTTGAACTTCCTTACCTTGATCTAAGTCTTCTCTTATAAGAGTTTTAGAAGGTTCCTGCTCAGTAACAATATTTTCATGAGTTTCTGTTTCCTTTCTTACAAGCTCTAATAATGCATTAAGTCTTTTAGTAGAAATCTTCTTAACAGTTAAACTACAATACTTATATTTATCATCTACAAGTGCAGCATTATATATCTCTGTAGATGTAGATCTTCTAGTAGATAATCTTAGAGTTCCAAATTCAAGTCTTTTAACAGGCTTCTTTCCAGCCTCTTTATCTTTAGGGGAGAGCTTATCTTCCTTACCAAAGATCAATAGAGCTTGTAATAGATTTTCCTCTAACTTCTCTATATTTTTTAACTTTGTATTCTTAAAATTTTGAATTCTTGCAATTTCTCTATCAGCCATTTCCACATTAGTTTTAAGCATATTAATTATATAATGATAATTAGTACACTTTCTTTCTAATTCATTAGCATTTATTTTTAATGCTTCTTCTAATTCTGGTGTTAATTCACCACCATTCTCTTCTAATTCTGATATTAATGTTAAATACTCTTCTGCAATGTTATATAAACTATTCATCTTTCTTTTTAAGTTGTTTAAGTTGGTCAATTAATTTATTTTTTTCCTTCTCTATTTGATTTTCCAATAGAGGTTTCATCTTTTTAAGTTTATATCTGATCTTAGCCATCTCATTTCTTCTTTCTCTTTCATCGGGCATATAGATATAAAGTCTATCATCTTTCTTCTTTCTCTTAACTCTAGTTCTAGGTCTATTCTTTATATCAGAAGTTAACCATTTATATCCATGAGTTTTTATAGTAGGAATCATATATCATATCCTTCAAATGAATTTCTTATTTGTTTAATTAAGGAATCCTTATTTTCTTGAGGATAAAAGAAAGCATATTGTATATAACTTATTAGTTCATTAGATGTAAGAGAAAATATAGCAGATAATTCTCCTTTTTCTTTATGTAAAAGTAAAAGCCTTTTCTCTTGTATTCTATAAAATACAATACTTTTATCTTTATCATCAGAAAATTCTCTAAATACATAATTCTTATTCTCTTCTTCCAAGGAATTTATTATATCTAGAACCTGGTCTAAATCTTCTACTATTTCTATCATAAACCTAGTATAGAACTTACTATTTTTAAATTACTTTCAAACTCTTCTCTTGATATTTCAGTAATTACATTTTTTAATATACCTTGTTGAACTCTAGCAAACTCTTCAGCAGAAGGTAGATATATTGCCAAACTTATATCATGAACCGCAATATTAGATTTCTTATATGTAACTGCTAGATTTGCATATTCTCCTAATCTATAGTAGATATTACCTACTTTATAAAATTTATTAATCATAATCTCGTATTACAGTTACATGTCCATGAAATGGGGTTCCATATTCGGTATACTCAAAGAATTTTACAGTAGCCTTCTTACCAATTAAGTCATCTATATTATCATATAACTCTTGTTTCTCCTGAATAGTTCCAGTAGCTACTGGGTCAAATTCTACTCCATCTTGAGTTCTGCATTTAAATATTAAATCTTGTACTCCTCTACTTCCAACTCTATATCCTATTATTTCGAACTCTTCTTCCTTCCAAGATTTAACTTTAAGTAAATCTTTAGATCTAGATCCAAAAGCATATCTACCTTCATAATTTCTAAGCATCATTCCTTCATATCCATTTTTTATATGAGATATTTGAGTTGGTATAATTTCTTCTTCAGAATTTATTATAGTAGTTCTTATATTATTAATAGAATTAGGCTTCAAATGAGTTAATACTTCCTGAGTAAACATCAAAATCATTTGATTTCTATCCCACTGCTTAACATTCTCAATAGCTAAATCATAAATATAATATCCTAATTTGGGTGTATTTTCATTTGGTTTTTTAACAGCAGCTACTATTTGATTAAGAGGCATGTTATGAGAATATATTTCTCCATCAAATACTATACTACTATCCAACTTCTCAAACATCCTTAATAGATCCTTCTGTATATGGTCTACTTTATACTCCTTACCATCTCTACTGAGAAGTTTAACTTTGGTTGTAACAAATAAACCATCATTTTCTTCTTCAAGAAAGGCTAAACATCTAACACCATTAAGTTTAGGTTGTTCTAAACAAGGAAATCTTAGCTTATGTTTACAATCTTCATATTTTTGAGCTAGCATAGGTTTAATATTACCTGATGAATCAGTGTTATAAGTAGGTAACAGTAAATCAATCGCATTAGTAAATTCACTGATTTTATTATCTTTTTCTTCTTGCCAGTACTTAATACCTTTTTCATCGTAACCTAAATCTTGTAAACTTTTATAACCTTCATCTTTTTTCTTTTTCCATCTACTTTCAGCTTGTGATACCCCTTGTTGGAATCTATCTCTTCTCTGCTTACCTTCAAGCACTTGCTCAACATAAGTCTGCTTTTTACCTCCAAGCTGTCCTTGATGTATTAATATATTAACATATCCATCTATGTTATCAGTAGCATCTTCTACTTCTATAATCCATTCTTGGATTTTACCTGTTTTAGCTCTTTTATATAGAGCAGGGAATTGTTTCATTCAAAATTTCTTTAAGTTCTGCTATATTATAATCCACTTCTTTAAATCTATTTATATCAAATTGCACTTCTCCATAATCTCCATCAGGCCAACTCATTATTGGATTAATTAACTCCTCCAATCTAATAAACACATTACCATCATATCTTACACCTATATCTCTTACTGTATATATTCCTTTATATTTAGGCACCTTGATAAATGGAAATTTATTATGTAGAGGAAATTGATTATTTATACATTCAACTATTGATCCTACTTTCATAACAATTTTTACTTTAATAATTTAAATAATATTTTTCCCTCTTTGTCTGTAGTGTACCTTTTCTCTATACTAGCTTTCCATATTTGACTATCATTAGCTATAATTCCTAACTTTTCTAAACAATCGGTAATAGTCTTAGCTGTATTATCATAATCTGGCTTAACTCTCATAGGAGAATTATTTATAAGTCTTTTTTTAGGAGTACTCTTAGGAAATGGAAATAAAGCTATAACTTCTATTATACCATAATCATCAGGAGTTATTTTATGTTTTTTCATTTCATACATCATAACATCTTGATAAGCTTTATATTTTTCTGGCATATAAGCTCCAAATTTCCCTAGTCTTGGTCTTGGAGATGTTTGCGGGGTTATATCAAGAACATACCAATCACTGTACCAGTTGGATTCGTTAAATTCTATTGTTTTCTGTATCATATATCAATTTACATAGAATTCAGGAAAATCAAAAGCTCCTAGAATCAAAAATCTCAGAGTACTGTACAGATTGATTTCAACCGTTGAATTCTAAAGGCTTTACTTTTCTTCTATATCTTTAGCTTCAAATACTTCCATCTTCTTAATTCTAAGTTTACCGGAAGATATATAAAAATATGAATCCAATGTATATGCAAATCTTAATAAGAGTATTATATCTTTTAGCTTATCTTCACTTATACCAATCTCCTCAGCTTCTATTCTTATTTTAGGCGTTATAGTAAATTTAGTATCCTCTCCAAATAACAACACCATAGATTGTATTTGAGTATTACTTATTATTAAATCATTTTGTCTAATTTTAATCCTATTAAAGGCTGGATCATATTTTTTCATATTAAAACGGTATAATTTCTTGTTTAATTATTTGTTGTATTTGTAATGTCATTTTTGTATGATTAATTATACTAATCATATCTTGATAACCATATGCCTTGAGGTTATCTGTAAAATCTTTCTTCTCGTAATTATATCTTACTTTAGCTCCTAGAAATTCACAAGCTTCAGATCTAGTAAAAAATAAGGGAGTAATACCATGATCTTTCTTAAGAGTATATGCACCTCTCAACCCTGCTCTATCCCAATCATATAATGAATAAATAGTATTAAATCTTCTCTTTAAATCATTAATAAGTTCTATATCTATTATATTAGTTTCTGCTTGAGGCGCAATTGCATATATATCAAATATTCTTAATGCAAGTACGTCTTTATATGATTTAGTTATTATAACTTCCTCTCCCCTATCAGGTAAAAGGTTTAGACCTTGTACATATGAAGAATTATTCCAAAAACGCGTTTGTCCCTTCTCTCTTAAGGGGAAGTACAATTTTATAGTCTTATCTGGAAATATATAAGCATAACAAGGATCATTCTCTGTATAAATATATGATGGTAATTCTCTATCATCTATCCATACTACTTTAACAGGTTTAACATTAAATAGATTAAGTATTTCACTTGTTATATAGAAACTTTTCCAATATTCAGCATCTAATAAATTCCATTTCCTGAATCTAACTGTAAACCTAGTTCTTTGTTTCTCCTTAATTGTTTCATTAGCTATATTATCTAGATTTACAATAACTCTATTACTCCATCCATATAATCCAAAATCTTTTGCTATGGTTTCTAATGCTACAGGGAAATTACATCTTTCCATATACATTACTATGCCAAAACAATCTTCATCCAAAGGCATAGCAGGATCTCTGAACCTTATCTTACCATTCTTAACATAAAAATAGCAATCGGGTTTTTTATCTGTTCTACCTGGATTAGTATATCTTTTACCCTCTTCGGGAGTATATCCTAGATAATATTGAAATATTTGTGATTGAGAAACTTTATTGAGGATAGTTTCTTTTGTTAGTCTTACCGTGTTTCCGTAAGCCATATAAGATAAAAGCCTGCTAGAAATTCTAACAGGCTTTTTATTTTTAGTTTGTTAAACTTAGAATACTACATCACCATCTCCACTGCCCATTGCTGGTGCAGCTCCTGCTGGTGCTGAGTTACTAGACTTTTTGATAGTCTCTTCATATTGAGCAATACTTTTCTTATCTTGTTCAGATAATGTAAGTTCGTCTTTAGAGTCAGATCTTTTAATCCATCCTCCACCAATCCATCCACCTTGATAGATATTAGGTGCGCCTACATTAGCTTTACCTTGATATACACTACCAACTAGTTTAATATCAAGATCAATTTTCTCAAATCCTTCAGGAAGAAGTGCTATAGCTTCAGTCGTAAAATCATCCCAAGAATTGATTTTATCTCCGTTTAATTCAACTTCTTTATTAGAAATTTTACTAGCTATATAAACTACTTTATCAGAAGCATCTTTTTGAGCTTTTGCTACTTTAGTTTCATCATCTCCCCCCTCTGGATTAAAGATTCTGTAAACATATTGATCTCCTTTTTTGTTCTTAAAGATATAATCTAGTACGTCATATCCTGCATCTGCTCCTTTTTTAGGCTCAGTTATATGTTTCTTAACTTCTACAAGATTTACTTTCTTATGTACACCATGACCTAGTGATGCACCTTCTCTTATGTCACTGGATTTACTTCCGTATCCCATTGTTATATTTTTGTTTAGATTTTAAATTTGAAATAGGTGAATGTAAAAATAGGGATATAGACCTCTCTATATCCCTATGTATTTAAGTGTTAATTGTTTGAATTAGAAGTTATCTTCTTTTTCAGTTTTTGTTGCAGGAGCAGCATCAGTAGTTTCATCTTCATCTTCTTCAGTAGAAGATTCTAGAACTGCTTCTTTGAAAGTTACAGGGAAGAATTTCTCTCCACCTTCTTCTCTAGGAGTAGTAGAAACATCAAATCTGATTTGAAGTCCACCTTTTACTTTAGTATCAAGAGATACTTTTTCAGTAGTAGCTTTCCCGTCTTGCATAATAGCAGCACCATTAGCAAGAGCAAGAAGCTCAGACTTAAAGCCTTGGCTAGTAAAGGTTTTGTTACCACCAATTACTGCACCTTCTTCTGATTTGTAAAGAACCAAAGTACCATCGGTATCGTCTGTACCATAGTTAACTTTATCTCCTTTTTTCAAATCCATAGCCTTCATAGAAGCCTCTGTTAACTTGATACCACTAGCAAGAATTCTAACTAAAGATTTTTGCTCGATTGCATACTGCTTTTTGTTTGTTGCTTTAATAATAGCCATAATTAAATTGTTTTTGTTGTTTAAATTGTTTAAAAATATAACATCAGTGAGTTGACTTATGTTCTTTTGATAGAGTAAAATTAATACTTCCGAACATCATTTCCAAATTATTAATTATTTTTTAAGAGGATTTCCTTGTTCATCTAGATCTATTGTAATACCTGTCATGTCGGCAACTTCTGAAATTTCTAACATACCAAGTAATGCATCAGGAGCTACCCTTCTACCACCTATTGCTAAACATCTATTCCACATCATAATTCTCGGCATTTTCACCCAATTTGATTTCTCAACCAAATTCTGAGCTTGTGCTTCACTCCATCTAAAGTCAACTACTTCTTCTATAACTCTATCTTCCCATCTTCTAAAGAATTTTATTGATGTAACAATGTCTACTCTACGTGGTCTACCCCCTTCTTCTTTAGTAGCTTTAACAGGTTTACCGTTAGCATCCTTCTTATTAGGATTATATAGAACTAGATCTCCTGTTAAAGAGTCTATTTCATATTCAGGCTCATAATTCCTAATAGTTTGATAAGCTACTCCTACTCTTCTAAGCAAAGCACCTATGGCATGAACTGATAGAGCTGGTCTACCCTCAATAACGTGTATGTTATTAAGAGATGCAACTGCACCTAAACCTAGCTCTCTACCTTGTTGCATAGCTACAATAACCTTTTCAGGCGATGTGAATGCGTCAGGTAATAATCTACTTCTAAGTAATACTTCTGCAAATCCTAGCATATCTCCTACATTGTGGAAATTGTCAAGCTTTGCAAGCTCTACTTTCTGTTTAAAATCGTCAGTTTTAGCTTTTGATTCTTCAACTACTTCAGCTTCTTGTACTACTTTTCTTTCATTAGAAGTCTCATTTGCTTCTATTTTAAGATCCTCTTGTTTCTTAGGTTGATCTTTTTCTTCTGTCATATTGAACTGTCTTTAAACTTTTTATCCTCTATTGCTTTTAATAAATTTTGGTAATGATCTTCAGATACTAATTTAGTAGCAGGTGGCAACTCTCTAAACACACCTACTTCTCCTATATATCCTAAGCCTACACTAATATCAGGAGTACCGTCCCGGTTCTTAAGTATAGATAATCCTCTGAATCTGTCTCCTAATGCACTTACATTATAACCTCCATATTTAGGTATACTATACCTGTTAGGACTGAATATACCCATAATAGTATTAGCATCCTGTTGAGGATTACCTGTATCTTTAAAGTCACTTAGTTGAGGTTTCACCATCTCTAATTTAAATCTATCAGTAGATGATATTGACCTGTTAAACTGACTTATAACTACAGGTATTGCGCTAAACTTATTCCTATACAATACGAGATATTCAGAGAGCTTATCTATATTCTCCTTAGTAGTGAAGCCTTGCTCCTTCTTTGATAATGCAATGTGATCTACAATAACAATGTTATACCTATTCTTGTTTCTAGGTAAATATCTAAATCTATAATCATCTACCTTGTGGATAGTTCCACACTTCATGAAATAAGATTTAAGATGTTTACTTATTCCTGTTGGATTAGTAGGAATATCATGAATATCTAATACAGTTTCTAGTCTTTCAAAATAATCTCTTGTTTCTTTTACTTTTTCATATATTTCAGTTGCTATTCTATTTTTACCTCTACTTAATACATAATTAACGTCAACAATTATATTATATTTATAGTATAATCTTCTACATACTCCTTTAATTATTTTAATAATCTTTTCAATCTCAAAGGAGTAATATACAAGGGAGAGTTCCAATTTTAGTCTGTCTATTTCCCCCTTAATCTTCTCTGCTTCTAATTCAACTCTATTTTCTTGATCTTTATTTAGTTTTATTCCAAAAAGTCCATTAGTATTTATAACATATTGCTTAGGATCATATAGATAATCATAAGGATTATACATGAACATATCATCTGTAAGGCTAGTCTTCCCACTACCAGTTTCACCACCTAATAAATAATAAGTAGCTTGCTGAGTATTTGGAATATATTCCATCAGACGAGTAAATCCATGAGGTAGTCCTACGTTTTCACCTCTAAGACCATCTTCAATTCTATTTAAACCTTCATCAAATAAAGACATTTTTGTTTCCTGTATCTTCTAATTCTTCAAATGCTTCCCACATTTCATCATAAATGAAGTTTCTTATAGGGAAGTTAATAACCTTCTGATCTATAGCTAATTTAGTTTTTCTTAGAATCCAGTCATGTTTATCTCTTGAATTACCAATTTTCTTTGAATATAACTCTATTAGTTCTTCTTTACCATAATATTTACCATTCATTTCTCCACCTTTTTTAGCTACTACTTTCTGTCCATTAATTTCTAGAAAGTGGGGATATAGCTTCCATAGTTCTTCTCCTGCTTGCCATGAATCAATAAATATTTTACTAGAAAAAGTAGGTGTAACCATAAGGTCAACTATTTCAAAATTACTTCTACTAACTCCTCTTGTAAATGGATCTTCTAAATAACCTTTATCAATTAATGGTTGTAGTTCTTCTTCAACATCAAAACCATGTAAATTGATAGATTCACCTTTATCATTCTTTGTTACTTTACTTATAACATTTTCCTTATATCTGTATAAATTGTTCCAATCCTTACTATATATTAAATATAATACATAGAATTGATTAGGAGTTATACCATACTTCACATATATATTTGTCAGCTTCTCTGCATTATACATTAACTACCTCTCGTTTTACAAAGTTATAATCTTTTACTATTTCTCCTTTTGATTCATGAATTTCTCTTAACATCTCTAAAGTGGATTCCATTGCCTTAAATAAATTATCCTCTCTAATCTTATGTCCATGTGCATTAATAATGCAATTAATTGGAATTGATATTCTTAGAAAATTTTGTTCTAATTTAATTATATCTGCTATTGTATAAAAAGAATTAGATTCTTGTTTAAGACACTCCAAAGCTGATTCTACCTGTGATTTATCACATTCTTCCATTATATTCCAACCATGAGATCTATTATAAAAATCTCTACCCCTACTCCAAGTCTCATTATTATTTAACATATTACCTATAAAACATGCACAACTTTGTAGCGGATTTAATTCATTCTTGTAATAGGCAGAAACTATCTTCTGATATTGTTCTTCAAATGTAGGTGTTTTCATATATGTAATTGACCATTTTCTATTTTTCTAAATCTATCACTCATAAAAGGATAAGGTTTACCTCCTAACATTGGATATTCTACTCCTTCTATAGGTTCTAATATTAATATAGGCTCAGTTAAAGCACTATATACATGTCTAATTGGATGAAATTTTCTAGCTTTAATAAACTTTGTAGCATCTTCAGAGAGAAGATTACTATCTATACATTCTACTAAATCTCCTTTTCTATAGAGAGCATTAGTAAGCATATTATCTTTTGATGGTCTAAGCTTTGCCATTATTTAGTTCTCCAAATTCTTACTCCTATTATATCTTTTTCTATAACGCTTCTACAAATTATTTTATATCCTAACCCTTTAGAAGCAGTTCTTAATCTACTCAACATACTGCTTAATTCAGTAAAATGTCCTTCTAAGAAGAATGAATCTTTAACTTCCATAGTAGCAATAATCTTTCTATATTCATTTTCTATTAGAATTTTATCTCTATTGTTCTTCTTTAATGAATTTAAATTAGATCTAGGTATATTCTTTTCAATTACTATCTTTTCAGGACTAATTAATTTTTGCTTTTTCCTCTTTACCTTCTTCTTATTAGTATGTTTTACTTCGCTTTTATTAATCATATTTCAATCTGATCTATTCTACTAATATTTCTTATTCTGAAGCTGTTCTTTTGTCTATGTTTAAGTTTATATTCATCTTTAGTATTCTTAAAGTAAATATTAACTATTATAGCCTCTTTCCAAACAACTTGCCCATCAACTGTTATTTCTTCCTTTCTAGTTATTCTACCTCTTCTTTGATCGTGAACACCTGAATCTTCTGTAGCAGCATAGACTATAGCAGCTCTAAGTCCAGCTACATCTAAACCCAGATCAGCCTTTTTAGCAGTATTCATTACTTGATATTTATCTTTATCAAAATCATCAAGCACCATTTTCTGTCTAGTCTTACCTCCTACTTTCTTAGGTTTGATAATACCTTTCTTATTAGGTAACATCATTACCTCAGTAGGTATAGAACTATGATAACTAACTGCTATGGGTTTAAGCTTATCTGTTATTACATCTGCTGTATTAATAGTTAATCCAAATGTAACAGTTTTCATTTTAAGGTAATGTACGGCCTCAATAACAGCATCTATCTTAGTAGGCGAATCATTTAATATTTTAGATCTTCTATCAAATAATTCCTTACCAACATTAGCTTTTGAAGTTACATATTCTACGAGGCTTTTATCAACTAGTTGTTTACCTTCTATTATTACTTCAGGATCATATATACGTATAAAGTTATTAGCTCCATAAGCACTACAACAACTAATCATTAATTGATAATCAGTATTAAAGAATGGAAAGTGTTTATCTATTCTTTCATTAAGCTCATTATATTCTTTTCTTTCTTCTTCTGATAGTTCAATTCCCCAATTATATTCAGTAAAGTCAGCTACCCATCCATTTCTTCTAGCTTCCTCTAATGTTACTATATCTATAACTGGACAAAATCTATCAATTATTTCTTGCTTTCCATCTAGTCTTTCATAAGTAGCTGTAAGACCAAGTATAAATTTATATTCAATGTACTCAAATATTAAACTAAACTGATCTGCTGCAAACTTATGAATTTCATCTATTACAAGAAAGTGACACTTTATCTTTGTATCTTTAGGTATGATTCCATGTTTAATTTGATATAGAAGCCATTGTATTGTTATAACTTTATGATTATCTTTATCTAATCTATCTTCCCATTGATCCTTGAGGGGAGAGGTAGGAACACATACAATATAATCTATATCTCCATGTACTTCTTTTATTTTATTAACAATCTTCTTAGCTTCAGTAGTTTTACCAAAACCTGTACAATGATTAAAAGTACCACGACCATTAGACTTTCTGTAAAGACTTATAGCTAGATCTTGTCTTTCATCTCTTGTCATGCTCTAAGCATTATAAATGCAAATGCTAAAATTGATATTACTCCTAATATCATTTGAGCTAAGTTTTCTCCAATTTCTATTTCCATAATTATTTAATTTCATTAAATGCATCCTTTAGCCATTCAATATCATCATCTTCTAAGTTTCTTACTATAAAAGCTCCTTGATGATCCTCATGAGCTAGAGATAATCCATGATTTCTATATATCTTTATTAAATCCTTAATAAAGGATTCCTTCTTCTCTTCTAAGATTTCCTTAGTACTTAGTTCGGGAATTTGTTCTTCTAATTCTTCAAATTCCTCATCAAAATCATCTTCTAGATATTCATCATCTATATTCATACTATTTTTCTTTTGGTTGATACTTTTTTAGTTTTGAAGTGTCACATACATGTGCTTTCCAATCTTCCATTTGTAAAGCAGATTCAACTGCTCTAAACTCTTGTCCACACTCTTCACAATATGCTTTTGTTGTATTAGCTATGCTAACTTTTAAATGTTTTCCGACTCCTTGAGAAGGCATGATTCTTCTCAAATATCCATCATTACATACTATTCTAGGCATCTCTTCTTTTAGGTTAAGATACAAAGGTACGTAATTTTTCAGTTTTCCACAACCACTATAGTTATATGACTAAAACAATAATGTTTAAATCTACATCTACTGCCAACTTTATATATCTCTTTAATCCAGATTCTATCATATTCATTAGTAATACAATCTTTATAGGATCTAGCTAAAGATCCTCCATTATTTGCACAATTCTTACTAATATCCTCTGCTAGAGATAACATATTTTCTATTTTTAATTCTTGGATTTCTTTTCTTTATAATTGACTGATAATATTCTTTCTTTCCTTTAGAATCATATACAACAGATATTCCACCTATAGGATCATATCCAAGTGTATAAAATTCTTTAATAAAGGCTTTCATATTTTTATATGTATCAGCATTTAATATGTCATAATCTATCACCTGTTTTTCTATTAAGTTGTATCTGTTCTATCTCTATAATAGTTTCTTTATCTATTAAAGATAAAATATTTTTTTCTAATTTTCTATCAGACATAAGATTTTCTAGATCAGGATCTATTAATTCTACTACATCTAATTTTTTATCTTTTAAAGATTTATAAATTAAATTTGCAATAGTAGTTTTACCCGTAGCTGTTTCACCTACAATTAATATTTTAAGTTTATTCTTAGTCATAATTTAGATTTATAGTAAATTCTCTTTTATCCATTTTAATCCTCCAGTCATCCACTTATTCTCTTTCCTAATTAATATCTTATTAGCTTTAGGAAAGAAATCAATAACTCCAAATTCTGTATCATCAATAGTATATTTTCCAGAATTTGCATCTCCATATACTTCATATTTAGATTTGATTTGTTCTAAATACTTATCTTCAAACCTTTCATTTCTCTCTTCTCTTAAAACCTTTTTACCTATTCCTAGAGCTTTAAGATCATTTTCTTCTTGTTGTGATTCTAATTTTAATTTATCTGATTTCTTCATTTTATTTATGCCATGTATCCATAACATGATAACTTGCTCCCATAGATACACCTTCTGCAAGATATCTAGATGCTGTATCAGTTAATATACGATGGACTTCTTTATCAAATGTTCCTTCTAACTCTTCTTTGAACTCATATACAAGTTCATCATGAACCTGCATTATTAAATGTGCATCTAAATTATTTGGTCTGATATATTCATTAGCAATTCTCACAATAGCTTCTTTAACAATCCATGCATTAGTTGATTGAATAGGTGCATTTTTAGCTTCTCTTTCAACATCTCCTTTCTCTGTATTAGATAAAGGAATTCTATTCTTTTTAGCATCTAGTACATTCTGGAACCATCTTCTAGCTTTAGTTCTCTCGGATAATATTACATACCCTTCATTAACAGCTTGTGCTGCTACTCCATCTAGATAGGCAAATGTAACTGGAAGCTCAGCTCTAAGAGTTTTGAGAACTACAGTTGCCCAAGATGTATTTATTCCTAATACTTCAGATATTCTCTTAGCAGTAGCACCATATATAAGACCATATACAACGTTCTTAAATGCATCTCTTAACCATCCAAATTCTATATATTTAGCATCAGGTTTATCACTATCTTTTTTCTTAGAAATAGTAAGCTGTTCTCCTTCCATAAAGTTTTCAAGTATTACCTTAGCTCTTTCAAAAGTAATCTTTTCATCGTCTTTATGTCCAGATAACAAATCTTGTACTTGCTTAATATGATGTTCTTTAATACCTTCTTTTCTGGCAAGTATTGTCTTTCTAATATCAAGAAGTATATTATTATAAGCTGCAATAGCAAGATAACTATGTATATCTTTAGATTGTAATTCTAATAGTTTTGGATCTTTTGCTAGTGATCCTAATATAATTAACTCAGCAGAAGATAAATCTATTGTTAATATTTTATATCCAGGAGTTGCATAGAAACAATCTCTATAATCATTATCAGCAGGTATCTGTTGTGAATTAAACATACCATGCTCCATATTACCAGATCTAAATCTACCTGTTGCACTTCCTGCTTGAGTATATATAGTATGTATTCTACCAGATACAGGACTTACTATATCTATATGTCCCTGACCAAATGCGCTTATCTTCTGAGTAACATCGCTATATTCAATTAAAAGCTCAACGAGCCTATACATCTTACTCTTAGGATAATCTATAAGATATTGCTTAAGATACTCCACACCTATACTTTCCTTCTTCTCTTTACCTATTGGTAGTGGTTGTCCTAGCTTCCTAAATATATCCTTAACTTGTGTAGGGGAACCCCAATTAACATTAGCTTTATTCTTAACTTTAATTATCTTTTCATTCCCAAATATATCTGGTTGGATAGCATTATGTAAATCATTACGTTTACGTGAAAATCTACCTCCCTTTATTACCTTAAAAGCATCAATAGGCTTCATTTCATCTATTGCTTTTATTGACGTGTTCTCCCCTTCAGATAACAAGGTTAACTGTTCATCAAGTTTAAGTTCTATCTCATACTTCTTTTTCTTATTCTTAATTATATTTTCTCTCCACTTAGGTATATTAAAGTTGATACCTCTCAACTCAGCATCCCCTAATATAGGCATTAAAGGAAACTCAATATTATCTAATAAGAATCCTAAACCTAATTTATCTATAATTAGTTCCTTTTGTATCTTTCTTATTCCAAGTAGATACTGTATATCATCAGCAGCGTATTCTATATGTCTATCATGAAATACAAAGCTCTTTGTACCATTGATAAATTCATTTCTTAATGACTTATCAAATCTAGCTTTTGTATTTAGTCTCCTCTCTATTATAGCATCTAAACTATTCTTCCTAGTAGTACCCATACCACTAGTCTGTTCAGTTACCATAACATCTATCATGTTTCTAAATTCAATTCCTGCTGTCTTTAGAATTTCATAATCATATTTAAGGTTAGCTCCTATTATTGTCTTAGATTGAAACTCCTTTAACCAATCTATTTCTACAGATGTTCTATCTATAACATAACATGTCTCTGTATTTCCTACCTGTAATAATAGATGTACTGCATGAAGAGGAAACAGGCTACTATTTTCAGTGTCCAAACAAATAATGTCCAACTTCCTGAGAAATTCTTTACATTCCTCTAATTCTACCCTTGGATAACTTACTTGGTGATTCTCCCGGCCCGTTATAAACTTAATTTCCATTATTATATTTTAAATATGTATTAGCACTTTATTAAGAATTTAACACATTCCTTACCTTTTAATGAAAGTTTTTATTCTATTTCTTTGCAAGCTGTAAAAAATGTTCTAAATTTGTTTAAGTAATCAGAAACAATTTCGGAACTCATAAGTTAACAATATATGGAAACAACTCTAACAAAACCTGCAATCAAAGCTAACAGCAATAAGGATATTACTGTGAAGCAGTCTAAAATGAAGCAGATAAAAAATGCTATCTTTCTTTCTAAGAAAGGCTTCTACATCTTTTAACTCTTTTCCAACTAGCTATCTATGTAAGAAAGTAACTGATAGCATTGATCTATCAGTTACTCTTACATATTCTTAATCTTGTTCTACTCTTGATACCTTGAATCCATGATCTGCAAGTATAGGAGTAACAAAACCTACAAGTGTATCTGTTGTACTCTGTATAAGTGCTTGCCTCATAAACCTACTAAAAAATTCCGGATTTTCCAATAGTACATAATTCATTAGATCAGAATATACCATTTCTAATGCATTACTTTTAACTAGTGTATCTATACCTTTATCTACCTTCTCAGATAAGAATTCAGTATACTCTTTTGCATCTTCTATTTCAGGCTGATTTTCCAATTTTGCAGAAGTTCTAAATTTAGCAATTTCTACGAGTAGGATTCTATTCCTAACTCTAGTTCTCTCAATTACTTTATCTAAATCTTCAGCTCTTTCTTCGGAAACAAATTTCTTCTTTTTTGTAAGGCCAAAAATAAGTTTTATATTCTCTACAAATTGTCTTTGTCTTTTATGTACTTGATTGATTTTTTCTCCATGAGAAAGACCAATCATAGGCTTAGATTTCTTGCCTGTTGTATCAAAAGTAAGCTCATTAGCTTTGAATCGCATTTCTCCTCTAGCTATAGAGAAGTTTTTAACTTTTTCGGTTATCATATTTGTATCCTTTTAAAGTGTGAAATTTTAAATAACCCTCTAAGCCGTTAAGCCTAGAGGGGTGAACTGATTGATTAGTATTTAGAATACTATCTTTTTACTTTCAAAATTAGCTAGATCTGCTTCACTATCTCTAGCAATAGAGAAATTAGTAGGTGCAGGAGTACGTAGCTCATGTCCTTTAGCTCTGAAAGTAGCCTTAACAATAGATTCCCAATTTGGACTGGAAGTATCTCCAAGAACAATAGTAGTATAAGCATTTACTATTTTATCCTCTTCTCCCTCCTTATTAGAAGGAATAGCATAAGGAGTTACCATACGAGTTACAATATCTCCAAGGAATGCATCTCCTACTTTAGCATCGTAACCAAATTCCATCTTATTGTCAAGATATGATTTCTCATATACATTAATAGATGTTTCCCTTGGTTTAACAGCAGCTTGGATAACACCACCAAAACCATCTGGAACTGCTTCTACACTTGGGGTAGAAAAGGAAATAGTTTTGTAATTCCTGTGTTCTTGTTTTGCACCATTGTCTTGTTTTACTTCACTTACTTTGGTTACTCTAATTACTTTTTTCATTTTGTTAAAAATTTAAATTGTTAAACATTAATTGATTTACTTTTTGAAGATTCTATTTATCCAGCCAGAATCTCCTTTAGGCTGCACTTTCTTTTTAGGTATATCTATACCTTTATTTTTATAATATTGTTTTACATCATCTTTTATTAAAGATAGAAATGTAGTATAAGCATTCTCTGTGTGTAGATCAAAGTGATCTCTTATATCTAGTTCTTCATTAGCCAACTTTACCTTAAATTCTATATTCAAAAAAGGGATCACCCTTACGAAGGAGATCCCTTTTTTATTATCTGTCTTAAGCATATATTAATTTTACCTTTTCATAACACTAGTCATTGAGATCCAAATTATTTAATCTTCCTAAAGAATCCCACGAACCTCCCATTACTGTTTTAAGTTCTACTGATTCTATAGGCTCTACTGGAAGTTGTTTAAACTCCCACTATTCAGAACCATCATATTCATGTCTCTCAAGCCACCAATCTTTACCAACAATTAGTAAATCAGTAGCGACTTCTTGACCTCCAAATCCACTATCATATTCCATATCAGAAATATCCTTAAAGTTTTCCCATGTAGTTTTAATCTTAGTATTTCCAACCCATAGTACATCTTCTTCTGATTTATTATTACTTTTTAATATCCTTATTGTTTCCTCTAGTAGATTTTTCATAATAGTTATTTAAAATATTTGATATTCATTGTATTCACTTACATGAGTATATCCTTCCTCATAATACTTCTTCAATCTTCTTTCTCCTCTTTTACCTTCTAGTATTGAATTAGTAATGAGTATTCTTATCACATAAGATCCATATACTATACTAATCATTAGTAGAGACATAAATAAACCCATAAATAGATTCTTATCTATAACTCTTGTTGTACCTAAAGCTACGGTAGTAAATATACATAGAAGTAATATAGCTACTCCAATTGTAAGATTTTTTGTCTTTTTCATAGTTTTATAATTTTGTGAAAATATATTACTTTATGTTGTAAAATGCAATAACTATAAGTTACTTAAGAAGTAAAATAATGCCCAAGATATAGATACCCACATAATTCCTGTAAACAGTAATTTTTTGTATCTTATTCTATCTGACATTATTTCCAAGATACCATGTAAAGTAAACAGTAATGCTATAAATAGCACTACTGTTTTACATATGAGAAGGAGTATCATTAGAACAATTCAGTCATTACTTCATTAGCTCTTTCTAATCTTCCTTTAAGGATTTTTAGTTTTTCCTGAGCCTTAACTACATTAAGAAGAATGAAAGGTTTTGCCTTCATTATTCCATTAATTTCTTGTTCAAGAGTAATAATATCAAGTTCAAGACCCGCTATTTCTTTTTCAGCATCAGCTTTAGCTATCTTATTATCAAATTCTCTTGTTTCTTTTTTAATTTGATCTTTATCTTGTGCTAGTCTTTCAATGTACTTCATGTTTTATTTTGTTTAAGTTAGTAAATTAGTAATAATTCTTCGTTTAATTCATTAGTTTTATCACATGGATCATATCCAAAGATATAATTGTGAATAGTCATGCTTTTACCAGATCCAGTAGAAGCAAAATGAACATTAGCTTGATAAGGAAAATAAGCTTCATCAAATCTAACCTTAAAAGTTGATAATCCTTTTCCTGGCATAGATTTATTATACCATTTTGCTTCATCTTCCATCTCCTGTATTAAATCATAATCCCAAGGAGATTTAGCTTTATGAGTATATTTTGATAACATTTTATATAATTCTTCACCGTACTCTTTCAGAACTCTTTTCTCTTGTTCGTAATACCAAGATTTACCAGAACATCTACCTGTGGTTATATAAGAATGATCCTGTATTTTTACATCTTTATATATACCTGGACTTAATCTCTCTATACTTTTCTGAATTTCTTCCATATTAAATAGAGAATTAACAGCTTGTATAGAATAATTAGATGCTATCATTGGACTATCTTTTGTAGAATGTTCCTCAGTAATTGTATCTACTCTTTGATCTCTTCTTTTAAGATACTCAGCTCTGGCTTCTCTTATCTCTTCTATACTGTAATAATTACCATATTTATTTTCTTTAATATGCCACAACATGTGTTCTCCCTCTTCATCTATTCCTTTATAATAAAGAAAATATTGTTCATTTTTGGAAGCGTCTCTAATTCCATTACATATTATATTACCATCTTTATCCTTTCCTAGAGAATCTATCTTTTTTCCTTTTTTAGTTTTAGGAAATGCTACTTTAGTATTAAAAGGAAATAATAAGACTCCTGACCTGTTTTGGATTCGAGATTTGCTTTTACTTCTAGGAATTGAACCAAATCTTTCTAAATATCTTATTCTAGCATCTATTACTTCTTCTCTATCAAAGAAATCCCCTCCTCCATTTTCTTCAAAAGATAGAAGATGAATCTTAATACCATGAAAATCAGTATCTTGTCCTCTATAATATAAGAAATCTTGTCCTTTGTTTTTAGCTCCTTTAATAGAAGTACAATCTTCATCAATATTCTTCCCTCTTTTAGTCAGAGGAATAGCTACCTTAGTACCTATTTCATATAAATCTTTTTCTTCATCTTTCATATTTTTCTTTTAATTAGTTTCCCTAATTTATGAGTAGAGTTAGATAACTCCTTAATCTTGGATTGAGTAATAAATATATTACATGGTTTATCAAGATTAATAGTTTCTTTTACTCTACCATTTAAATAGTAATCTATAACATATAGATTAGTTTTTGTAGAGTTCTTCGTCGTATTCATCTGTATCCACATTTATATTATAATCCTTAACCTGAAAAATTATTTTGTCTCCGTATTTATCAGTTATTTCTGCCTCTATTCTTTTAACCTTATTAGTAAGATTAACACTAGTAATAGTTAATATATATGCATACTTTCCGTATTCACAAGATAGTATTACTATTATTAATAATTCTGATGCAATTATAAAATAATGCATAATACCATTAATTTCATTCTGAAGATTAAAATGTCTAAGTACAGGATCAAAAAGTAGAGATGTTGTTAAAGTAACAACTAGCATTATGTTTAGGAATATAGTTATACTCCTTTTCTTTTTCTTTATATTTGTCATATTTGTTTAAGTTTAAATAGATAACCCAACGACTTGTTGTTAATCACCGAGAATAGTTATCTATTGTTTAAGCCTTCCAGATACGAATACCTTCAGACTTACCTTCTTTTACACTTTTAATTGTTACTTTAATTTCAGCTTTCTTAGCCTGTGCATATACAGCAGTTATTATAGAACTAGCTTCTTTGTGTTTTACAGGTATAAAAATTGATCCTGTACCCTTTAGTTTAGATAGTTTTTCTCTTAATTTAGCTGAGTTACTATCTTGAGGTTTTCTACAATAAGGAATAGGTATTCCTCTATCTATTGTAAGTGCATCAATGTCTAGGTCTTTAAGACCTTTAAAGTTTCTTGATTTTCGACACATAAAATTACATAGTTTATTTAAGTTGTAAAATAATTTTCTTAATTTTTTATTTTGTTATATCTTATATTGCTAATACAGATCTTCACTATAAAGATCCTCACTTGTTAGTATAGCATCATCATTATCCTCATGAAATTCAGGACGTAATAATTGATTAGCACTTTTAGCTATCTTCATAGCTTCTTTTCTATCAACAAATCTATCGAGATTAGTAAGAAAACCTTGACGATCTCTATCTATTCTATCTCCTAGTTTCTTCTTCACTATTCCTTCAATACCAAGAGTTGTGCCAATTGATTGAAGAGTAGCATAACAATTGTTATGTCTTCTTCCAGTAATTACAAATCCATGACTAATGTTCTTAGGTTGGTGAGGATATTTATTACCATCATTGAAATATATAGCAGAACATATAATATTCTTTCTTATCTACAATTTCACTATTTAGAATATCCACTACTTTCTTAGCTAATACTTCATGACCTTTCGTAAATGATACTGCAGCTACTTCTACTGTTCCATCATTAGTAAGAATTACTCTAGATTCTTTTCTTCCTAATCTATATTTTTGTTTATCTGTTTTCATAATCTATTGCATAAGTAAAAAATAAATAGCTTACTATTGTATTAACTTTATATTCATCAACACCTCTTACTACATACTCTACATAAGTATCTTCAAAGGTGTTGATGATTTCTATTAGTTCATTATACTCATTTATGTATAATCCCTCTTTCATTACATCTTTAGCTTCTTCTGAAAAGACATATCTTTTACTTCTTCTTCACCTAGTTTTCCACCTTTGATGAAATACTGATGAATAAGTGTATTGATTAATCTAGCTCCTAGCGTATTCATCTCATAATTTCTTTTAATATAGGCTTTAAGCTCGTATGTAACTTGCTCTCTATCTACACCTTCAAATAATTCAAGATATTTGCTTAAAAGTTCAGATTTATCTATAATAGCATACAATGAATCAAGAGTTAAAGGCATAGTATTATATACTAATCCCACTCTACCAAGAAATTCAGTCTTTAGACCTATTTCTCTTAGTCTATCAAGACTTATATTCTCTTCACCATTAAATGCACCAGCAAATATAAATAATACATTCTTAATTGGCACATTAATGTATTTACCATAATCACCGAATACACTAGCTGTATCTGACTCTAATACTTTAAGGAATTCATTCTGAACTCCTGTTGTACTTTCATGTGCAGCACTATCATTAGAATTACCAGATATAAATAGCTTATCAAATTCATCTACAAATACAATACATGGTTTAGAACCTAATTGTGATAATGGAGATAGAGCCTTAGATAAACTATTACCTGATGTACCTTCTTTAGTTAGCTGTGCAGCATTAATTTCTAAGAATCCTAATTCATTCTCTTGAGCTAGATTCTTAATGGTAAATGATTTACCACTACCTGATGGTCCAGTTAATATAAAATGTGGTCTAACAGTACATTTAGAAGCCTTAAATATTTCTAATATTTTATTAACTTCTTTAATTAGTACCTCTTGTCCAATTACTTTGTTATTGTTTTTCATATTGTGATAATTATATGTTAATGTTCTCTTTACACCATTTATCAAACTCTATAGGATCTTGCATCATTTCCGATAGTGTTTTGTTATCAGGAAATAAATGTATGACTCTATTTAAGGGATAATTACTAATAGATAATCCAAATAGAGATCCAACACTAACTGTTTTAAAGGTATAATCTCCTTTTGATACTATAAGTTCAATCCTTTTAGTTGGATCTACATATATACCAATAATTATATCTTGAACTGATTGTAGACTATTTGATAGTCTATTTATTGATGCTGACATATTGTGATATTTATATTGTGAAATTATTTAATTACCCATTCGGCTTCACCGCCTTTTACTTTTTGCCTTAATACTATTCTTTTATATTCTTCCTTAATACATTGTTCTAGAGTAGGATAATATCCATATACTATTATATTTCCATATTTAGCTCTTTGCATAGCTATAGGAGTTAGAGAATATATTATTCCCCATCCAGCATTACATCTCCATATTTCTCTTATTACTCCACCACTAATAGCAGCATGCTGTTCAATAGCTTTTACTAATCCATTAATAGTTTTAGGTGTTCTTACAGCCATACATTTACTTCCTTAATCTGTATTTCTACTTTCTTTCTAAATACCTTAGCTAGTTGATTAACAAGTCTATTGATAGTCTTACCTTCTTCTCCTATTAGGAGTTCAGGCCTACCTAAACTAACTCTTATAATCATATTAGTATTAGTATTTTTAATCACTCTTATATCTACTACTTCTAAATGTGTTGGTGTTATATCCTCAGATATAAGTAAATACATAATACTACGTATTTTACTATTAAGCTCGGACATTCTTTTGTAAGGGGGAGTTATAATCCAATTAATTACTTTTCTCAGTGTTTTCATCTTGTTTTAGTTTAATTAAATCTTCCATTGCAGCTTTAACTCTTTCATAAGGAGTGGCTTGTTGATATTTTGGAGAAGTTCCATCATTAATAGATGAAAGACTACACTTGTACGATCTAGCCATAGATCTATAATGTTCTGCCTTGAGACTATATACTGGATCTCTAGATACTTCATACCCTATTCTACCTAATATACAACATTTATCCGGATTATCAAATTCTCCTTCACACCAATGACGAGTACAATACTCATCTGGACTTGTCTCTTTAAGAAGTTCTAATACTAATTCAGGACTAGGATCTTCTGTTTTAAGTCTATTTCTAAGTTCTTCTGATATTGGTTTCATATGCTATACTATATTTGCTAATTGATCTTTACGTATTTCAGTAGCTATTTCCATAATTTTTAGTAAGGTATCCTTATCTAATTCCTCTATTCTCTTGAATATTAATTCTTCAACGAATTTATTATTAGGTCCCATTATAATTTCATTTTTACAATCTAATAGATAGTAATATAATGATGAGTTTTGTTCTTTTATATTCATATATCTTATTTAATTTAAAATACTAATAGTTGATTTATAGGACGCCACTACTATCAGGTTATTAGCTTACTTGTTATTACTGCCTAGCAGTCTTTCAAGCCAGAGCTGACTATATAAGTGTTCTTCCTTATATAGTATCAACTATTAGTATATTTTTAATAATTTATCCTGTCCATGTTCCAGCATGGAGTAATACCTACTAAGATAGTAAGAGCTTACCTTACCATTAACCGTTTGGACTATTACCTATATACATCAAACAACGCTACTGGAATAACTGTAACTTATCTTGCGGAATTTCTTCAAGTGTAGGACTCGCACCTACTATTGTTACCGTTTGACTTCAAGCAGGATAAAGATCTTATTCATCTAACCAATCACCTATTATAACCTTACTAAAAATAATAAATATTATGGTAAATGGTGCTAGAAATATTAGAATAAAATATCTTTTCAATTCACTCGTGTTTCTTATTTTAATGGCTACGAATAGCATACATAAGACATAAATCAAAAATATATAGATTATTAAGTTCATATAGTTATCTTATATTTTTATTATCCGTGTTAAATTGTGATCTGTGCAATTCTTAATTGCTTCTTCTTCATCATCTGTATATAGTATAATCTTATACCATTCTAGATTTATGTTCTCATTAGTGCAGGACCAGAATCTTAATCCTCTATCTGGTAGTGTTAGATGTTCTAATACTACATATTTCTTATTGTTTTCCATATTGTGATATTTAATAATTAGTCCATACAAGGTTAAGACCCTTGACCAACACTAGTATACTCATGCTGTCCTGCCTAATTGGATATGGACTAATATTTTACTTCATTCTATTCCATTCATCTAATTGGAATGATAATCTATCTCCTACCCTTGTATAGTCAGGTAGTTCTACCCAAACCCAATACTCCGCTACTAATCTTCTAGTAGCTTTATATTTCTTTACAACTACTTTTTTAAAGAATAGCCAATGTGTTTTTTCATATGCAACACTAATAGTAGTTGTACCATCAGAATTGATTTCTTTATTAATCATTTTCATGTTGTGATATTTATAAATTATTTGACATATAATAACCCTGAATTATCATATCTAATTCCTTATATACTGTCTCTCCAACATGGTCTTTTGGGTTAAAATTATACCATGCTTCTACAGCCTGTAGACATTTGTGTATTTCATCTCTTCCTAAATCTGGCTCTTTAATTCTTGCTATTATATTCTGTATTAATACCTCTAATGTTATATAATGAGGTCTTTTCCATACTTCGTATATAGCTCTAACATATAATAGAAGATTTCTTAAATCGTCCTTTGTGTTTTGAAGTTGATCCATTTATTTGTAGTTTATATTGTGATAAGTTTAAGATCTAATAAGGAGATAGTTATAGCTAGGATATATTACGACGTATAATATACATTTCTCAAAGTATGTTATACTTATGTCTACCTAACATCTATCTCCAAATAGATCTTGAGATTGTTAATAAATTAATGATCCAATACTACCAAGTACATGTATAGGATATACTACAAATGGTAGAGGATATGTTCTCCTATTTTTTAATATCTTAAAGCTTTTACAATCATATACTATTAACATATCAGGTTGATCTATAACATCAGTAGATTTTATATCCGATCTCTCTACTGATTCTAGAGTTACTCCAGGTGTTACTAGTCTACTATCATTTATATTTATAAGTGTTATCATAGTTGTACTATTATTTGTAAAGGGGAGAATTATTTACACATCTCTGCACATAGTAATAAGCAGAATACTTTAGCTTCTCTATTCTTATCTGCTTGTTCTTGTGATGTATAAAGATCTACATTCATAGATCCATATCTATGTGGCCAAAATAGTGCTAACTCTTCACTAAGTTGTGATAATGTATCTGTACTTAAATATGTTTTTCTACCATTATACACCCTATTTGCCCACACTAAGTATATAAATCTTTTTCTATACTTACTTATAGTTTGTTTTTTAGTCATAATTATTTATCTATTTTATATAACTTATAGAATGGATCATCTGCTCTTATACTTAATCTATATTCTCCATCTGTCCATATAATAGAATCATCTAAATCTAGCATTTTACACATGAGCATCCAATCAGTTAATTCTTTACCCATTATATTCTTAAATCTCTGTTCAAATACGTTTATTGAATCAGGATCTCTATTATCTTGTGGTAATATTAGTTTACATCTCATAGTTTAATCATCAAATGTTTCTATTTTATAGTTTATAGGTAATATGATTTGAGGTGTTGTTCCTGTATTAACCCAATACTTCTTACCTGATTGAGTCAGTTCTTGTAATAGCTTTCTATAAATAGGTTTAGATATATTATTTCTGTATACCTCTACAGTATAAACATCATCTTCTGATTCTACATATCCTGTTCTTGGATTTGTATATGTAAAATGATATTCAGAATCATCATCTATTCTTAGATTAGTTATTTCATATTCAAACCATTTAGTCTCTGGCTCTTTATATTTACAACCTGTAAGTATTAGTAATATAAATATTATCTTTTTCATATCATTCACACATTTCTATACATTTAGTTAATACTCTTATTCTAATATCCTTGTCCTCCATTGACCACCATACCATTCCATGATTTGCTGGTTTAAATGAATGTAACTCAGGAAATAAATCTTTGGTTACAGCTCCAAACGGAAATACTGGTAGATATTCTTTTTGTATTACTACTCCAATAGCATCACAGCAGAATCTATTTTGTCCTGTATTAATTAGATGTAAAGCCGATTTATATATTTCTTTCCTTTCTTCTTTAGATACTGTATATGATTCTGCCTCATATAATTCAATAATATCTTTATTATATACTAACTTATATCCGAACCTTTCATAAGATATTATTGTATCTAATCTTCTGAATGCATTATTCTCAAACTCAGTTATAGTTAAAACTATACGTTTAAGGTATAATGAAATTACATCTTTACTTGTATCTGCTACTATTAGTTTATATATTGCTTCCATGTTGTTATAGTTTAGTTATAGTTTATATTGTGATATAAGTTAGCCCTCACATATTAATGATATTGGGCTAACTTAAAAGATTATTAAGATAAGTATACAGCAGCATCTCCTTCTAAAGGAATAAACAAATTATCAAACTCCTTTAGTTCTATTGTATATCTTTCTCCAATTGGATGTTTATTATCTCGTATTATTGGATCATTAGTAAAGCCTACTAGATATACATTTCTCTTAGTCTTTAATATAATTGCGTATTTCATAATTATTTCTTATTTATTCCAATACTTATAGTGCTTAAAACATGTAAATAAACTATTTGCATGTACTAGCCTTCGGCTATAATCTTTTTCATTATATTCATAATACGCTCTATCAATAGATAACCAATACATAGAACTATGTAATTTAGTATTATATCCAATATCTATAAGTATAGCTGAGTCAGGACTTCTTTGTAGTATTATTCTCATTGTATTGTTGACTGTATCGTAGTCTTACGCTTTTAAGTTAATATTAATTTTATAGCTTGATTATATGTGTTATATCAGTATCAAGCCATTTATAGTCATTCTTTAGTGTTGTAATTAAATCCTGAATAAAATAGGCATTTAATACTATGATTTCACCATTTGCTTTTACTATTAAATACTTATTCATTTTATTAATGTGTTGATTATATTGTGATATTACTATAAATATTATATATAATTGTTATAAATTAGGCGTATAATGCCTCAATATTCTTGGAATATTACGTACGATTCTTCGAATAATCTCATAAAATAAACCGAACTTGTGGCATGATTTAAACTTCACCAATCTCACATTTGTTCCTATTAAGGTAATGCCTGATAATAAAAAGTTGATTAACACTCTGATTAAGAATATGAAAGAACATAATCTTAATCGTGGTTATGTTTATGAGATGTATGTTAAGCTTGCTGTTAATTATTATCTTAAAGATCTTGAATATATTAAGCAGCAATTATCTTATGAGAGACATTGGATTACAATTAAATCAAGAGAGCTTGCTAAGACTGATTGTTGGCAAGGTTAGAATATGAAGATATTCTGCTTGATATTGTTAATAGCTTGTTTGATTTGACGTTGTTTAGCTATTCTGATTGATTGTTTGAGTTGTGATTGCATAATAATAGTTGTTTGAAATGTTGGTTATATTTGAGGTTATTGAGTGTTATGCTCAATAAGATTGATATATTATATTGAGTGTGAAGTTTAAGTTGAATAACAGGGTAATAAGGTATTCAGGGTAACAGCTCTGCATCAAGTTACTCATCTATTAACTCATAAAATTAAAGATTTTTTCCTGATACAGAGCAGTTGTTTAGTCTCTTAGATCAACAAATAGGTTAGCAATTTGCTTTCTAGATCTAACTGAGTAATAAATTCCGTTGATAATCATAGTTGTAATGTGTTATAGTGTGAGAATTAATTGTAAAACATATTGACTAGTGACCATCCAAGTGCAAGTATTATAAACAGCCATTGAAAGGTTTCATTGATAATTTCTAGTTCAGTCATGTAATGTGTTAGTATGAGTATTAAAAAGAGAAGGAGCTTACGCTCCAACTCATTATGCTTCAGATAATGCAGATTGCATCTTAGCTGTATATACAGCATTAGCAGCAACTAAACGATCAGTAGTGCTAACGATGAATATGTCATGAATACCATCTTGCTTGAATTCACCAGCTTTACCAAATGATGCAGGATATGGTTGACCTTTCTTATGCTCTTCGAATTCAACTTGCACACCAGTATCAATACCAGCAGGAAATAGTTGAGAAGGTACATAGTAAGTTCCCTTGTCAGTTTTAACTTGGAAACCAAATTGTGTTGGACGAAATGCTTGAACTGTTGCTTTCATGTGAAATAAATGTTTTGATATGTTTAAAATGTGACACGGGTACTTGTTTCCCCAAAACTTAGGAGGGGTGTTGAAAGTAGGGGGTTCCCTACTCCCGGTATATAACCAAATTTTAATTTAAACTTAATCCAACTTATATGAGAACAATTAAAGAAAATGCTATAGGTAAAGCTTATAGAGAAGAAATAGAACTTAATGAACTATTTAAAAGAATTCCTTCTAAATATAAAACATTAAGAGGATCAGCTAATGATAATTGTACTATTGTAATAGTAGATACGGAAAAGAAATTTAAACTTGAATCTCTTAATGATATAAGAGAAATGCAAGATTGGGAGAGGGATAGTAAAGGAGTTTGGATATTAGATTATTATGTCTCTGATAGAGAGAAGGCAATTAAATTTGTAAATCAGTTTATATGAAAATGTATACACCTGTAGGTAAATTTCTTCAGGATCATTATGATGCTGAAAGAGAAAAGAGAATAAAGAATAGACCTGCTAAATTAATAGGTCTTAATGGTGAAGAAATAGATTGGCCTGAACTTCCACCTAGAGCTGATTTTAGCCATAAGGTAGAATTACCAAGTATTAAAGCATTCATAATAAGAATAGAAGATTAATATGAAGAACTTATATAATACATTAACTAGAGTACTAATAACACTTATACTAATAGGTATGATATTTACAAAACAATCAGAATACCTGTTATTAAAAACAGGGATATATTTTCTAGGAGTACTAGTAATGAATACATTAAAAGATAAGTAAATGTTCACCATCAGACATGAAGAAAATCCTAATGATCCTAGATATAAAACAGAGAGTGAATGGTGTGACGAGATGAATAGATTAGGATTTAAGATAACTCATCATAGTATGTCCTTACTTATAGGATCAATAGGTAAAGGAATTAAATATAGAACAAAAGAAAATTTTATGACAACCTATAACATATGTACTAAATGAAAACACTAGTAATTACACCTTATCTACAAGATTATCATATCTTTCTACAAGATAAAGAACTACCTCGACAAACAGAGCAGTATAAGCCTGTATTATCAGGACATGATTTAAGAGGATGGAGGCCGAGTACAAGAGGAGTTAATAAAGAGATTATTATTCTTAATCTCAATAGAATAACAGATCTAGTAGGTAAAAGATACCATGACGTTAGAGAAGCAATAATGATTGCAGAAAGAGTAGGATTTATATTAAGATATGAAGAAGTATAAAGATAGCTCCAGTTTAGCTCAAGGGGAGGACAGAATATATATATTACATTCACTAATCCTAAGACTAATAAAAGAGAAAGAAGATATGTATTAAGGAGTGAATGGGAAAAAATATGTAGGTTCTATTCCTCCCCTTTACCAAAGAAGGCTAAAGATTAAACAACTGATATGACTAGAAAAGGAATAGTTGAGTATGTAAAAGATGAACAAGCTAAAGCAAGTACTTTAAGTAATAATGATATTGCAAATGTATTCAAAGATATGAATACTAAGTATATGAAATCTCAAGCAAAATTTGTTATGCTTACAGGTTATCAAGGAATGATAGAATTTGATTTCCAAATGATAATACTTGCATCTGGTGTTAAAGGAGATATTAGATTTAAATTCTTTAGAGATACTTCTCCTAGATCTAGAAATTGGGGTTATATGGAATCCAAGAGAAAGAAAGATTTTATATATCTTAACCTATTAGAGAAACATGGAATGTATAAGCTTAAGTTTTACCATAAATCGGATTTACAGTTTAAACTCCATATGTATAAAGGTACAGAATTATTATTTGTATCAGATTCATTTAATGATATTAGTAATTACTTAAACAAATTAAAATGAGTAAAAGATTAGCAGTAATAAGAATTGGAATGTTAATAGATAATCCACAATATAATTCTTTATATAATACAGAACATTATGAATGTATAAAATATCTTAGTAATCCTTCTGATATAGTATATGAAATACGACATGAAAGAGGTACTACTATGGTAACTGATAAAATTATTAAATACGAAGCTAATAGAGGTACTCCCTTAGCTATAGAAATATTAAGATATTTTGAAGAGGAGAAGAAGGCTTTAGAAAAAGAAAGATTGGATAAAGCTTTACTTAAATTAAGGATTCAAATTAAAAAGAAAAGTAATCTCTATAAGAATAGAGAATATAGGAGATATGTAAAATGAAAAGATATTGGTTATTTATATATCCTAGATATGAACCTATTGGAGGTATGCATGATATAGATAGTGTATCAGATGATATACCTACATTACTAGAACGATTAAGACATGTACAAGAGAGTAATAGATATTATGATTCTTATCATATTATAGATATGCATATGTGTAGAATAGTTCGTTCATCTTATGCCGACAACCATAAAGGAGGAGAAGCAGATTTACAATTTAGAAAATTATGAGAAAGGAAACTAAAGTTGCTATAGTTGCTATTATCACTGGCATAGTAATGTTTATATTAGGTTATATAATTTATAAATATACAGGAATCAATATAGTAAGAGGAAATTTTTATGACAAAATATAAGATTAAAATTACACAAGGAGTTGTTGGAGATCAGGTAACAGAATGGATGTCTCCTGAAGAAAGAGAACAGTTCTGGAAAAGACATGCTGAGTATGTAGAAGAACTTAAAGCTAAAGGTGAGTATCTTAAAGAAGTGGAATATGAGGTTAGCATTAAACCTTTTCCTCAATTTGACGATACTCCTAATAGAGTACTTCCAATAGAATCCTATAGAATGGTATTTATAGACTTAAACAATAAAGAGAATGACAAATAAAGAGTTATTATTAGAACTTGTAGAAAGAGCTAACAAGGCTATTAATCCTAGTAAAGAAGTATCTTATAAGATAAGATATGATTCAGGAATACTAGATGATTATTATGTAGCAATAATTTCTATCCAAAGAGAAGAAAGAGGAATCTTTGATTATCCTTTTATGCAAAGATTAACTTGTGAGATAAGCGAAAAGGATATAATGGAAGAGAATGCCTATAAAATTATGATAGGTGAATTACTAGTTTCTGGAATAGAAATGACTTACAACGCTTTAGAGGTAAGAAGAATTGCATGTGAAACCATGCCTGAGTTATATAGACAAAGACCATTAACACCTGATGAAGCATTTAAGGGAATAGTTAAATCAGAAGATTAAATGTAACTTTTACGAACCCTATTTCGTATAAGTTAAAATATTTTTATAAATTTACTCAATCCAACTTATAACATGATAATTAAAGCACAAACCAAACAGAAGGCTAAAGCAGCAGCTATGGAACAAGCTATTGTTTTAGTAGCCCCAAACCCTAACACTATAGTAGAAAAGGTTTTCCGGATTCCTAAACCCAAAGAAAAAAGATACCTTATAGTAGTGATGCCTTGCGAGGGAAAAATAGCAGGGTATGTATATGATATACATGAACAAAGACTTGTATATAGAAGTCTAAGTTCAAAATCTCCTGAAGATACTTTTGATACAATATATAAAGATTATAAGAAATCAGATACAAGAGTAGTAGATCCTGAAATACTACTTAATGTTATCAAAGACGTAGAAGCTCCTCAAATATCCTTCACATTTGTTAACAACAAAAAACTGGCAGATGAAATAGTAAGAAGCAGACCACAGCCAGAATCCTTCCACATTAAGAAAATAAGAGAAACATATAAATTTATTGATAAGTATAAGGTTAATCTTAAGGTTAAAGTAGAACATCATAAAGAAAATAACAAAGCTACTATCTATCTGTTTGACGAAGAAGCAGGAGTAAGCATTGGTACTCATAGATTAGAATATGATTATACAAAAGGTAGATACATATATTACTATTGCACAAGAGTAGTTTGTGATACTAATGAATTGGAAAACATATTTAAAACCAAATAACTATGAAAACTAACTTATTTAAATACATTAAAGAATCTTGGGGAAAGAGTTTCTTAATATTCTTAGGATTATACATAATTATTCTAGCTGCTTGTACGTATGATGCCTTAAATGGAATGGGTATTGGTCTTTGGGTTTGGTGTGGATTTACAGTTGTATATGTTATAGTAATATCTATAGACTATGCAGAGTGGAAAGAAAGAAAGAAGCAAGAAATAAAAGAAGAGGAATCCTTTAAAGGAACAACTTACGATCCAAGGAAACAAGGATTCAATCAATGAAATTCTACACAATAAAGAAAGGAGAACATAGTACAGGTAATAGAATACCTGTACTTACATTCTCTAATACATTATCTTACAAGGTAAGATTTAATGGTACTGCTAGGTATAGAACTGAAAAGACTACAAACATGCTTGATGTTAATAAGCTGTTTGGCTTGTCAGATAAGTGGACATATCATAAAACGAATAGTGCTAGATTTGGATGGAGATATAGTCCATTTACTGATAAGATACAGATCTTGGCTTATGTATACTCTAATGGTTCTAGAATAATAGAACATATTACTAATATAGATATAGATAGAACATATGAAATGAGACTAACTATATGTGATTCATCTTATAACTTTCTAGTTAAGGATAATGAGCATGCTCTATACGGTACTAATTTAGGTAGAAGAGAGTCAGGAGTATATTCTCTTAAGTATAGACTGTTTCCTTATTTTGGTGGAGATGAAACTGCTCCACATACTATAACCATAGAAATGGAAAAGTTATAAGTATGGATCATATTAGATGTATAGATTGTAGTGCTGATATGAAGAAACTAGGAACTACTAAATTAGGAATGAGAAGATACAGATGTGAAATATGCGGATTTGAGGAAGTTCAAGGATCGCCTAGAGGAGCTAAGTATCAGAGAACAAAACATAATGATATACTAAAAGATTATACAGAAGATGAATAGTATTATAGATCAGCAAAGAGATATACAGGACTTCTTAATAGATCCTTATTTACTTCATAGAATTTATTATTATCTAGGTTCCTATGAACATAAAGCTGTTGAGAAGATAACTAGAGAAGAAGGAAAAAGAATATTTAACGAGATGTTTTTATATGGAGAATCAAGATTTAAAGTCCCAGTACTGTAATGATGAATTGTATAAAGAAACTGCTAGAGAATGTAAAGTTTCTGAAGAACTAGTAGAAGATATAGCTTCTATTCAATCTGAATTCACAAAAAATAAGATTAAAAAAGGAGCTTTTGAGTCTATTAGATATGTATATCTAGGTGCAATTAAAGCAAGGCATCGTAAGATTCAACAGATGAACGATGCTCAAGGTAAAGAATTATAATTAACAACTTAAACAACTATATCAATGCCAATGACAGCACAAGAAGAAAAAGAATTTGAAGCACTAAGAAGTTTAGCAAATCTTACCAAGTGTAGACCTATTCAAAAGGATGGACCTGGCGGTCCCCATGTATTTCATACTCAGGAAACAATATTATCAGAAACAGAATTGGAAAAAGTCAAAAAGAGAATGTTTCAGATTCTGAACATCAAATAATAATTAACAACTTAAACAACTTTTTAATGGAACAACAAATTAAACAACTAAGAGTTGAGTTGGATGGCCTAACTCAATTAGTAAAGCATTTAACACCTTCAAGAGAAGTATCACTTACTTATACTTCACTACAACTTTCTAAGATGTGGTTAGGTAAGGTTCTTAAAGAATTAGGAACTCCTAATCCTTATCCAGAAAGTAAAACCCCTACTAAATATGTAGCTATTCAAGACATTGAAAGTACTCATGGATTAATTCTCGCAGGAACAGAAAGCAATAAAGTCAAGGATGGATATGTTATTTTTACTATAGGAGAAGGAGCTAGTTACGAAGTAGATGTATCATTCTCTATAGATACTCCTTATATCGGAGAAATAGCTAATGAGAAAATTGAGCCTACTGCTGATACTGCTACTAGTAATAATGAACAAGGCGTAGATATAGATCCTAAATGGATATTAGAGGGAGGAGAAATCGACCATTTCAGATGGGTAGATAGTACTCATATTCAAAAGGTAAAATGGCTACGTGGTGAAATTGAGAGAATAGAAAATAGGCTACATTTATTGTATGAAGAAACATGTAGATTAGAAAATAGGACAACTATTTGGCTACATCAACATGTAGTAGAAAGCACTTCTGAATGTATTAAGGCAGGAATGTGGTTAGGAATGGAACTTGGAAGAGTAAGAGATATGGAGGCTAAATCATGAACTATTATTTAGATACAGAATTTATAGAAAAACCTGGTTCCATACAGTTAATATCTATTGGAATTACAGATGAAAAGGGAAATGATTTTTATGCTGTCTCTTCTGAGTTTAATGAAGCTGATGCTAACGATTGGGTAAAAGAGAATGTCATTTCTAAGTTGGGAAACGTAGAAAGAAAATCCTTAGCTCAAATTAAAGAAGAACTAATTAAATACTTAGAATTTAGTTCTGATATTAAACTTCTTACTAACAAAGATGGTAGACCTTACTTTGGTAGAAGAGGTAAAGAGCAAGATGAAAATCATTATATAGAAGTTAATAAGGGAGAAATAGTATTTTGGGGTTATTTTGCAGATTACGATTGGGTTGTATTCTGTTGGCTATTCGGTACAATGATGGATTTGCCTCAAGGTATGCCTATGCAGTGCATGGACTTAAAGCAGGAAATGATTATAACTGAGTTTCCTAATAATCTTAAACCTAAAGATCCTGTTGATTCTCATAATGCTTTAGCTGATGCTAGATGGAATAGAGTATTACACAATACTATGATTGCATGGCAGATGCAAGAGGATGAAAAGAAACTACATAAGGAATATGAGTATCTTAGAGATGAGATTAAAATAGCTTTACTAGAATTCTCTAGAGAATATAATAAGCTTAATCCTACTCAGACAATTCAACTGGAGCTTACCTATAATAAGACTAGAACTACGGTTCATGCAGATTATATAGGTAAAGGATCTGTAGGACTTCTTATGAGGTATAAAGGTGGAGCGCATCTATTACTTAATAAGGTATTCGGTCATAGAAGCGAAGAAGAATATGCTGCTGAATTTGATTGGGCTTTAAAGCTATATAGAGCAGCTATGTTTGATTTAATTGGATCTGCTATAGCTAGTCAAATCCAGATTATAGATGCCAAGGAAAGTCTTAATCTATTGAAAGATGCTTCCGGAGATAAGAGTTGAGTTTGAGGAATCTTTGATTCCTCAAATTTTCTCCAACTCTGAAAAGATAGTTTTAGTTATATCAAAGCAGAAATACGATGAACATTTCTACGGTAACTTTGGATGTTTACAAACATTCCTAGCACCAATAGCATCGAAATATTGTTTAAGTATTACAGCGCAAGATATATACCAGAATGATCTAGGAGCAAGAGTAGTATTTGAAAGAGATTATGATAGTCCTAATTATGAGAAAAAACTTAAAAGATTAAGAGATGGAATTATTCAAACTAGGCCAGAACTACTTGGTAGAAATGGACAAGGAATGGATCAGCACAATAAAGGAATTCAAGAAACTAATAATTAGAGATAAGGATAGAAATAAGAAGCAAGCTCAAAAAGAGTTTACTTTTATATATCATTATCTAGATTTTAGATCTCAATTCTCTAATTATCCAGATGCGGATAGATTAAAAGAAGCATTAAGAAATGCTGATTTAGATCAAGCTTTAGCTATTAATAAAGATAAAGATTTGGTAGAAGCTATCATAAGGTATAAGGAATTAAGAGAAACTAGATCCTTAAGAATTATTAGATCTTCTTATAGTGCTATTGATAAGCTATCAGTTTACTTTGATAAGGTTGAAGTTAAAGAAGCTGACGAAGCTAAAAGTCTTATAACTTCATTGGGGGGTATAGGAAAATTATTGGGTTCCATTAAAGAATTAGAAGAACAAGTTAAAAGAGAGTTAAGTGAAGAAGCAGGTATAAGAGGAGATAAAACAAAAGGTTTAACAGAAGATCCAGATTAAATGGCTAAAGTAGATTTTATAGAAGATGGACACATTTACAGAGATGAAACTGGTAAACAGTACACCTCTGTAACTACTGTTATAGGTAAATATAAACAACCATTTGATACTGAGTATTGGTTATTATATAAAGCTATACAGAGAATAGTTATTAATAAATATGGAGAGGGCTTTTTTAATAAGTCCAAGAAGCAAGCAGGAGGGTATGAATTTATTATACCTTACTTTCTACCAAAAATTCAAACTCCTAATCTTCTTCAAAATACTATAGAAGAGATAAGGGAAGAGTGGAGAATAAAGAAGGAAGAAGCTTGTGCTAAGGGTACTTCATTTCATAAGAAAAAAGAGGATGAAACAAATAGTGTTTTAATATGTCCTGCTACAGGTTTAATACCTATACCAATAGGTAACAGATCATTTGAAAAGCCTAAAGATGGTATATATGCAGAACACGTAGTATGGAATGAAGAGTATGGTATTGCAGGACAAGCAGACAAAGATACAATAGAAAATGGGTATGTAGATATAGACGACTATAAAACTTCAAAAGTTATTGAAGAAAAAAGTTTTTATCACTATATTAGAGGACACACTATGATGAAGGAGCCCGTCAACAATTTGATGGATTGTAACTTAAGTCATTATACACTACAATTATCCACTTATGGATGGATGCTTGAGCAGAAAGGTTTAAAGGTTAGGAGATTAAGGATATATCATACTATTAAAGATAAATGGATAGAAGTTCCATATCTTAAAAATGAAGTAGTTAAAATGTTAAATCACTTTACTGGTAAACATGGGTAAAAAGCCAAAAGAAAAAATGACAGTAAAATTGGATTCACCTAAAGAATGGTGTCCTACATATCCAATTGAAAAGAGATTATGTAACTGTTCAGATTGTAGAAAAAGATGATAACAAAAGTAGGAACTCCTGTAAAGGAAAAGAAGGTAAGCTCTATTAAGAAAGCTGAACAAGCTGTAGAGAGGAAGATACGCAAGGAAATAGCTAATAATGGAGAAGAGCCTTTAATAGGTAGAATGTGTTATGGATTCTGTGAGGGTTGTCAAGATAGCTCTGTACAGAAGATCTATACAAACTATACTAAATGCTGGACGTGTGGAAACTTGTACCATTTTACGTTGAGGGGAGAGGTTAAACCAGCTGCTCAAACATATGAACCAATATTATTTATGATATGAAGAAACTTTTTAGATTTATTATGCATAAGGAGCCAAATCTACATGATGTAGAAATTCCTGAAGATTATATATGCTTTAGTATTATATTATTTAATAGTTTTGAATTTAAACTATTTAACTACTACAAAATAATATATAATGGTGTATTCTATAAACCTAAATATGAGAAAACTAAACTTAAATTTATTGTTAAAGATTTAAGATATAAAACACCTAGTTTAAAGGATATATGGTAAGATGTTAGTAAATACGCAATACTTTAGAGAGGCTGCCTTAGATTACAAAAAGAATGGTGGAGAGTATACTCATGCTCCATACAAATCTAGGGATTTCATGGAATACTGGCAAGAGCAAGATCGTAGATGTAGAGAAGGCTATACTGTTGGTGATGTATCTATTACAGGTAGATATTATTATTACCTTAACTTTACACCTATTCTTAGGATTCCAGATAAAGCTCTAAAGGAAAGAAATAAAATATCTGCACAAGTAGAAGCTGTTCAAGATTTTCCTGGGTTTTGGGAGATACAATATAATTGGTGGTGGGCTAAGGAAATAGCAATGAAAGGAATTAAAAAAGCCGAGTTCGAAAGACTCGGCTTACTTGTTAAGATACCTGACAAATATCTTGTAGGTGGAAAACATATTTCTTGTGCTAAGACTAGGGGTTGTGGATTCTCATACATGGAGAGTGCAGATGGTACATACAATTACAATTTTATTCCCGGTAGTAAATCATTCTATTTTGCATCACAAGAAGGTTATCTAACAGGTGATGGTATTCTTACTAAGTGTTGGGATAATTTAGAATGGTTAAATAATAAGAGTCAGAACTTCTGGAGAAAGAATAGACAAAAGAAGAACACTGACATGCATAAGAAGGCATCTTATCTTGATACGGAAGGTAATGAGAAGGGATACAAGAGTGAGATAATGGGAGTCATAGTAGATGATCCTAATAAAGTCCGTGGTAAAAGGGGTATGAAGCTATCTTTTGAAGAATCTGGTTCTTTTAAGAAACTTAAATCTGCAATAGAAATTGCAAGACCACTTGTAGAACAAGGAGGTTTTATGAGAGGACAAATATCTGTATTTGGTACTGGTGGTGAAGAGGGTGAATCTATTGAAGGATTAGAAGATATATTCTATAAGCCAGATCTATATAATATGATGGCTTTTGAAAATATATGGGATGGTGAAGAACTTGAAGGAACCACTTGCGGATTCTTTGTACCATGTACATTAGCTACAGATAAGTTTATTGATGAAGATGGTAATTCAGATGTTAAGGCTGCTGAAGAACATTGGGATGCACAAAGAGCTATTAAGAAAAAAGATCCAGATCCTAAAGCTTTAGATAGGTTAGTAGCTGAAAGACCTAAAAAACCAAGTGAAGCATTTCAACGTGTAAGCTCTAATATATTTTTGATCTCAGAAGTTAATAAGCAGATAGCTAGAATTAAAGCTAATAGAGATATACAAGGACTTATACAACATGGTATTATGGTTCCCAAAGATGGAAGTTATGATTTCCAAATATCTTCTGAAGTTAAACCTATACTTAAATTTCCTCATAAGAATGATGAAGATTTAACTGGTTGCGTTACTGTAATAGAAAGACCATTTAAAGATAGAAATGGACATGTCCCTGAAAACTTATATATAATTGTAGTCGATCCATACTATAAGGATGATGCAGAGGATAGAACATCTCTCGGAGATGTAAGAGTTATACTTAGGAATAATAATTTAACGGGTACTCAAGGAAATAGAACAGTTGCTTGGTATACTGCTAGACCAACATTGGAAACCTTCCATAGGAATTTATTTGCATTAGCAAAGTATTATAATGCCAAAATACAATCAGAAATTGGAGGCGGTGGACAAGGTATTATAGATTATGCAAGAGCTAATAAAAAACATGGATTTCTTGACATGTTAGAACATGAACCTGAAATGCTTCATAATAGGGAGATAGCTACTAATTCTAAGAACAGAGGTTATTTTATGAATATGACCACTGAAAGGAAAAAACAAGGACTAATATATCTTGCTGAAAAATTAAGAGAACCTATTGCAATTACTGAATCAGGAGAAGTTATTACTAACTATTCTAGAGAATACGATCTTAATTATTTAGAAGAGCTAAAGAGATATAATGATATAGGTAACTTTGATAGAATATCATCTAATATAGTTGGTGTTTATATGTTAAAAGAGAAAGCTGCTATAGAAGTAGAAGAGGCTAGACAAACCTCTGGATTTTTTAATAGACCTTTATTTTCAGACTATCCTAGTGGTAGCTTTGATGATCTAGCAACACTTGGAGTTGATATAGAACCTTATAATCCTTGACTATTTGCCCCTAATTGTTACATTTGTAAATACCACAATTGTAACAATTAAGGCATGAAATCCTCAAGACCTCTACAAAGACTAAGCTACTCCAAAAAGATTGCTAATAAAAACGAATGGGGTAAAGAGAATGTAGATTACCATATAGGTATATCTAATTTTACATATTCTGGTTCAAGTGGAGAAAGAGATGTACAAGGACTTTACGATATATATAATAATAAACTTCCTGATAGTTGGTTCTACTTTGTAAAGAATCCTCTAAACAGTACAAAGAATGAATTTAAAAATTTCCCTGCACGTATAAGAGAGTATACAATATTACGACCTAATATTGATTTTTTTCATGGTACTTTCTCTCAACGACCTTTTAACATATTTGTAATTAATGCTGCACATGAAGCATTAAATACATTTATGGAGAAGAGGAAAGAAGTCTACAAACAAAACCTTACTCAACATTTTATTAATTATGCTAATTCTTTAGGAGCTAATACCGGAGAAGAAAGTAAACAAGTTCCTTTACCTGAGCAAGTAGCACAACAATTTGCATCATCATACAAAGATGAAAAGGCTGTTAAGGGTCAAAAGGCTATTAAGATAATAAGAGAAGAGAATGCTTTAGATGAACTTCATAAAGATCTATTCAAGGATTGGCTTATCGCAGGTGAAGCCTACACCTATAAAGGGGTGCGTTTATCTGATATTGATTATGAAAGAGTAAGTCCTTTGGAATGTGATTATGATAAGTCTGGTAATACAAAATATACAGAAGATGGAGAGTGGTTTACAAGAAGATTTACAGCTACTATATCAGATGTTATTGATAAATTCTATGAAGAATTAAAAGGTGAAGATCTTGAGAAATTAGAAGATAGAGGTGGAATTGGTAATAGAGGTGGTCAAGGTATTAGAGGTTCTTTTAATTCTTTTAACCATAATAGAGAAGATTTCAGAGATAAGATAGAAGTTATACATGTTACTTGGAAAAGTGAAGCTAAGGCAGGAATACTTAGCTATCCTGATCCACTAACAGGTGAAATGCAAATGATGGAGGTAGATGAAGATTATCCTGTAAATAAAGAAATAGGAGAATCTGTAGAATGGTTCTGGTATACACAAGTATGGGAAGGTTATAGAGTAGATGGAGATATATATCTAGGTATTAAACCACTTCCTGTTCAGAGAAATAAAATGAATAGGTTTTCATACTGTAAACTCCCCTACAACGGAGTAAGATTCTCTGATACACATACATCTAATATTTCTCCTCTAGAGCTTGGCATACCATTCCAGATAATGCACATTATCTTGAAGTATAGACTAGAATTAACTATTGCTAAGAATAAAGGCAAGATAGTACTTATAGATCAAAATGTTATACCTAAGAAAGCAGGGTGGGATGAAGAGAAATTCTTCTATTACTCAGAAGCTACAGGTTGGGGATTCATTGATAGAAATCAGATAGGAGTCGATAAATCATACAATCAATATCAAGTTCTAGATCTTACTCTATTTGAACATATAGAACAAGTACTTGCTCTTATTGCTTCTAATAAGGCTGAGTGGGATGAAGTTCTTGGTATCAATCCACATGTTAAAGGTCAAACTAAAGCTAGTGATGCTGTTAGCAATGTACAACAAAATATTGTGCAATCTACAGTTATTAGTGATTCTATATTTAATAAGTTTGAAGATTTCCTTAAAACTGAATACAGAGGATTACTTGATATATCCAAGTTTGCTGATAG
>Ga0196958_10000038_pt1 | contig 69697 bp, 53 predicted proteins | sample S1v_10metaG_FD_148654 | JGI IMG/M metagenome (GOLD analysis project Ga0196958, IMG submission 148654) | Soil microbial communities from Anza Borrego desert, Southern California, United States - S1+v_10 | ecosystem: Environmental > Terrestrial > Soil > Desert | place: USA: California | collected... | reverse complement strand
GGCGGCGGGCTCGTCCTGCGCAGCGGCTACTTCCCCAAGGGGGTCACCGCCACCCAGGTCAGCTACACCGACAACGTGACCGGCGACGGCGGCGACGGCGGCGACGGCGGGGACGGGGGCTTGGGCGTCCCGGACCTCCGGGACGGCCACGCCGGCTCCGGCGGCAGGGGCGGCAACGGCGGTGGCCTGCACGTCGCGAGGCGGGGTCCCGTGGACCTCTCGCTCGACTACTTCGTGCGCAACGCCACCGGGGCGGGTGGTCGGGGCGGTCTGTCCCCCGCTCCGGACATCCCCGACGGTAGCGACGGGAACCGCGGTGGCGGCGGCGCCATCAACCGGGAGAACCTGACCACACAGGTCACCTTGAGCCAGGTGTACTTCACGGACAACGAGCCGGACAACTGCCGCGACATCCCTGGGTGCTGACCGACGCGCGGCCCCGCCTCGCGCAGGACCGCCGACACCGACTTGCCCGCGCGGACCTGCGCGGGCAAGTCGTCGGTCGGGGCGCCGCACAGGCCGCGCCGATCGTGCGCTGTGATCGTGCGCTGTGACCGGCACCCCTACACTCCGACGGGTGCGGTCCACGACCATCCGGCGCGCCGACACCTCGGACGCGGCACGTCTCACCTCGTTGGTGCAGCGGTCCCGCGCCTACCGGGGGCACTACGCCTCGATCATCTCCGGGTACGAGGTCACGGCCGACTACATCGCCGGGCACCGGGTCTTCGCGGCCGTCGACGCGGCCGGCGCGGTGCTGGGCTTCTACGCCCTGGTGGTGGAACCACCCGAGCTGGACCTGGCCTTCGTGGCGGACGAAGCGCAGGGGCTGGGCATCGGCCGGCTCCTGATCGAGCACATGATCGGTGAGGCCGGCAGGCTCGGCCTCACCGGGGTGCGCGTGGTCTCCCACCCCCCGGCGGAGCAGTTCTACCGGCGCCTGGGGGCACGACGCGTGGGGACGGTCGCCCCGTCGCCGCCGAAGGTCACCTGGGAGCGAGCGGAGTTGCGGTTCACCATTCCCCGCACGGCGTGACCGGCCCCGGGCTCATGACCACTCGTCGCGGGCGGTGGCCTCGTGGCGGGCGGCGGGCTCGGCGCACCCCGTGATCCGCTTGCGGGGCGCGGCCCGGGGGAAGCGGGCCAGCAGCAGGCGGGCGCCCTGCGCCTCGGCGGTCGCGCGGCCGTCCGCCAGGGCGCGCGCGTCGCGCCCGGCCAGGCCCCGGATCCGGTGCAGCTCGGCGGTCAGGACGTGCTCGCCGACCGCCCGCGCGGCGGCCAGGCCCTCGTCGGCGAGCGCGACGGCCTCCTCGCGGCGCCCGGCGGCGAGGTGGGCGTCGGCGACGGCGGCGGTCGTGATCGTGCGGGTCGAGCGCAGGCCCAGGCGGTAGATGCCGTCGGCGGCGGCGCGCAGGGCCGCCAGCCGGGACGCGTCGCCCCGGCGCACCGCCGCCCACTCGGCGAAGAAGTCGCCGGTCGTGACGAAGTGCGCCATGTGGCCCTCGGCGCCGATGCGGCGGCACGCGCGGGCGGCTTCCGCGGCCGCGGTCGCGTCGTGCTCCTGCAACGCCGCCCAGCCGGTGAACAGCTCCGCGTTGCCGCGGCCGTACGGGTCGCCGGTGCGCTCGGCCAGGGCGCGCGCGGCGGCCAGGTCCGGGCGGGCGTCCAGGCCGCGCAGCGACCGCGCCAGGGCGCGGAACTCGTGCACGGCCAGGGTCGGCGTGCGGCCGGTCTGACCGCGCAGCAGGTCCTCGTCGAGGTGGTCCAGCGCGGCGGTGAGGTGGTCGTCGGCGGCGGCGAGCCGGCCGCCGAAGTAGGCGGTGACGCCCAGCAGGTAGTGGGCGGCGGTCCTGGTCAGGCCGCCGCCGTCGAGCGCGAGCAGCCGCTGGGCGATCCCGGCGGCCCGCGGGAACTCGGCGCGGTTGCAGGCCAGTTCCCCCAGCGTCCACAGGGCGGTGCCCAGGTCCGCGGCGCGGGCGCGCGGCGGGTCCGGGCGGGTCAGCAGGTGGTGGGCGCGGGCGGCGGCCTCGGCCACCGCGTCGCTGCCGATGCCGACGGTGATCTGCAGCAGCGACGTGCGGCGCAGGTGCACCGCCAGCTGCTCGGCCGGGTCGGTGAGCAGGGCCGCGGCGCGGTCGAGGTGGGCCAGGGCGTCGGTGAGGGCCAGGCGGCGGGTGGCGTCCTCGGCGGCCTCCAGCGTCCAGCGCAGGTGGTCGGCGCGGCGGTCGCGCGCCCGGCCGTAGTGGTGGGCCAGCTCGGCCGGCGTGAGCAGGTCGCGGGCGGTGTCGGCCAGGCGGGCGTGCAGGGCGGCGCGCCGGGTCGGGGACAGGTCGGCGTAGGTCGCCTCGGCGAACAGCGGGTGCCGGAACCCGACGACGCCCGGCGCGGTCTCGGTGACCAGGTGGTCGGCGGCGGGGGAGGGGACGCCCACGACCGCGACGTCCAGGTCCCGGCCCGCGACGCTGAGCAGGTCCAGGCAGTCGCGGGTGGCCTCGTCGAGGGCGTGCAGGCGGCGGCGGACGGTGTCGCGCACGCCCGGCGGCGGGTCGTCCGGCGAGGTCAGCAGCTCGGTGAGGAAGAACGGGTTGCCGCCGGTGCGGGTGACCAGCCGGTCCACCGCGGCGGCCGACGGGGCCGCGCCGGTGTGCTCGCGCACCAGCTCGGCCACCGCGTCCGGGCCGAGCCCGGCGGGGTGCAGGCGGCGGTGGCCGGGGGAGCGGGCCACGTCGGCGAGCGCGGCCACCAGGTCCGGGTCGTGCTCGTAGGGGCGCAGCGTCGCGACCACCAACGCCCGGGACGCGGGCAGGGCGGGCGCCAGGTAGCGCAGGAGCAGCAGCGAGTCGGGGTCCGCGGCGTGCAGGTCGTCCAGGACCAGCACCAGCCCGGCGGGGGCGGCGGCGGTGTGGACCAGGGCGGCCACGGCGTCGTAGGCGCGGAAGCGGGCGGCCGGGTCGAGGCGGTCGGCGCGGTCGGCGGCGAGCGGACCGGTGAAACCGGCCAGCGCGGGCTCCGCGGCGCCCGGCGACAGCGCGCGCACCACCTGCGTCCACAGCCAGAACGGCGGCATCTGCCCGATGTCCGGGCACCGCGCCCACACGACCGGTGTGCCGGCCGCCGCGGCGCGCGCGCCGACGGCGCGGGCCAGGCTGGTCTTCCCGATGCCCGCCTCGCCGACCACCGCCACGAACCGCCCGCCCAGGTCCCGGGCGGCTGCCAGCACCTCGTCGAGCAGCGCGAGTTCGCGCTCGCGGCCCACCAGCCGCACACCGCCGTGCGCGGTGGCGCGCGGGTCCGCGCGGCCGGGCGGTGCGGCGACCTCCGGTGCGGTGGTGCTCCCTGGTGGGACGGTGCTCCTCGGTGCGGTGGCGCTCCCTGGCGCGGCGGCTGTCGGCGAGGTCGCAGCCGGTGGGGCAGCTGTCGGTGAGGTCGTTGCAGGTGCGGCCGCTCCCGGTGGGGCGGTGCTTCCCGGTGGGACCGCGGTGCCCGGTGCGGCGGTGCTCCCCGGTGGCGGGGTCCTCCCCGGTGGTGCGGTGCTCCCCGGCGGGGCGGCGGGGCCCGGCAGGGCGATGGCCCCCGGCGGGGCGGCCTCCGGCACGTCCTGGGCCAGGATGCGCCGGTGCAGGGCGCGCAGCGCTTCCGCGGGTGTCACGCCGTGCTCCTCCAGCAGGACGCGCCGCCCCTCGTCGTAGACCGCCAGCGCCTCAGCCTGCCGCCCGGCGCGGTAGAGGGCCAGCATCAGCTGCCCGCGCGCGGGCTCGCGCCCGGGGTGCTCGGTCACGAAGCGCCGCAGGTCGGGAAGGGCCTCGTGGTGCCTGCCGAGCGCCACGGACGCGGTGAGCAGCCCTTCCTGCGCGACCAGCCGCGCCTCGTCCAGGCCGGCCACGTCGGCGCGGACGGCGGCGAGCCCGACCGCGACCTCGCCCCGCCACAGGTCCAGCGCGGCCCGGTAGCGGTGTTCGGCCAGCGGGGCGTCACCGACCGCGAGGGCCGCCGCCGCGTCCTCGGCGAGGGCGGTGAAGCGGACGGCGTCCACGGCCTCCGGCGGCACGGCCAGCTCGTAGCCGCCGGGCCGGCCGCGCAGCAGCCCGGCGGGCGCCCGGTGCCCCCGGCCGGGTTCCAGGACGCGCCGCAAGCCCGCCACGTGGGTCCGCAGCGTCACGGCGGCGCTGGCGGGCGGGCGACCGTCCCACAGGGCGTCGACCAGCCAGTCCGCGGACAGGAACCTGTTGGGCCGCAACAGCAGCAGCGCCAGCAGGTCGCGCTGCCGCGGACCGCCGACCGGCACCTCGACGCCGTCGCGCTCCACCCGCAACGGCCCCAGGAGCGCGAACCGCACGACCTGACCCCCGGGCTGCACGACGGACACCGACGACGAACGCGACTGCGGGCCACCGCGGCAACGCACCCGCTCCACGGCGACGGCCGCCCACTCGGGCCGCACCGACCGCCGCGCCCGGTGCATTTTAAAGAGCGGCGCCGGTCGCGCACCACCAGGACCGGTCCCGCCACGGGGACCGCGGTCCGCCAGTCGGTTGTGGACGGCCCCGCCCTGCCCGTTCCCGCCCTGCCCGTTCCCGCACTGAGCGGACATCCGGCCGAGCGGCGCGGTGCCCTCGCCTCCCGCACCCGGCCACCGCCCGGACCGGCGTGGAGGCCGGCGCCGGGCAGCGCCGCGGGCGTCCGGCGTCGTCACCGCGGACGTCGCCGCTGTCGGGATCCGCTGTCGGGACTTGCTGTCGGGACTTGCTGTCTGGAGGCGCCGGCCGGATCCCGGTTCCCGGCTCCGGGTGCGCGGGTCGGGCCGGATGCCCGCGACCCGCCGCCGGGCGCCCGGCGCGCGAGTCGGGTAAATCGGGAGCGACCGGGGCGCGGGGCGCCTATGATCGGCGCGCACCATGGAGTAGATCAGTGGTAGATCGCCCCGCTCCGGACGGGGAGGGCGCGGGTTCGATTCCCGCCTCCATGTCTGACCACCCGTGGAGTCCGCCGTGCCCGAAGAGCGCCGCACCGCCTCGCCCGGCTACGCGACCGGCCGGCTGGCGAGGGCCGTGGCCGCGGCGTCGGCCGCGGGGTCCGAGGCCGACCGCGAGCGGGCGCTGGCGAAGGCGCGGCGCTGGCAGGAGGTCCTCGGCGGGATGGCCGACGGCACGCTGACCATCGGCTCCCGCACGCCGGTCGAGGGCGTCCCGGCGCGGGTGACGCCGGAGGTCGCGGACGGCGGTTTCGCGACCGGCCGGTGCCTGGCCGAGGCGCCGCTGTCGGCGGCCGAGGCGCGGCGCGTCGCCGCCCTCCCCGACGACGTGCCCGGCCGCAACGACCGGGAGCGGCTCAACCTCTTCCACCTCGGCGACGCGGGCCTGGCCGAGCTGTGCGACGCCGTGCGCGGCGGGCGCTACCGGGTCGAGCTGCCGGAGGACGCGGCGCTGCCGGTCGTGGCCCTGCTGCTGGAGAGGGGTTTCGCGGAGCAGGCGCTGGACCTGGTGGCCGAGCTGCGGCCCCTGCTGCACCGGCTGCGGCTGACGCCGCGCCCCGAACCGGCCGCCCGGCCCGCGGGCTCGGCCGCCCGCGTCGTCCCGGTGGGGCGGGCCGCCGCCTCGCTGCGCGCCGTCGACGTGCCCGAGCCGGTCGCCCGGATGCGCGCGCGCTGACCGTCTGGGACCCGCTGTACGACCGGCTGGTCGCGCTGTGGTGCCGCACGGTCGAGGGGGAGCCGCCGCACCTGGACGCGGACGGGGCCGTGCGCGGCGGTTGGCCGTGCCGGACGTGGCCCGCCGACTGGGCGGCCTCCCGGGCGCGGTGGCTCACCGACTACGCCGACGCCTGCCGCGCCCACGCGCCCTCCCGGCGGCAGACCGACCCCAAGCACAACTTCGCCCGGCTGCGGTGCGCGCTGGAGTCCTGCCGGGACGGCAGCGCCGCCCTCACCGCGCGGGACGTCGGCCGGATCCGCCGCGCCATCGCGAACACGGTGAGCCGCCGGGGCGCTCCGGGGTCGCCGCGCCGCGCCGCGTGGCACGCCGCCGGGGTGAGCGCGGTCGCGGGCCCGACCAGCGCCGCGCTCGCCGGCGTGCCGGCGGACCGGCTGGACCGGTACCCGGCGGACGGCGGCCTGCCGGCGCTGGACGCCGCGACCGCCGCGGTGTCGCCGGCCGAGACGACCGCCGAGGTCCCCGCGGGCACGGCGATGCCGCACCACCTGGTGCGCAAGGCGGCGCGGTCGCTGGAGGCGCCCCCGGACGAGCTGGTGCGCCTGGGCGTGATCACCTCGGGGGAGGTGCTGGCGCTGGTGCTGCCGCAGCTCACCTCGCGGCTGCTCGGCGCGGCGTTCGACGACCCGGCCGTGGCGGGGCTGCACGAGCAGACCTACACGGCGTTCCGGCGCCGCCGCGGCCTGCTGCTGCTCAACCTCGAGCACCAGGTGCGCTTCGACGAGCTGCCGTGGGTGCGGGCGCTCGCGCCGTGCCGGTCGGCCGGTCCGGGCGGCGCGGTGGCCGCGCGCCGCGCGCTGCGGCAGACCGCGGCGCCGGCGCTCGACGCGTTCCCGCACGCCCTGCTGCCCAACCGGTTGATCACCGAGCTGAGGGCGCCGGCGGAGCAGGCGGGCCTGGCGCTGCCGCTGGTGGAGGAGGTGGCCGCGGACATCTTCACGGGCGCCTTCACCGCCAAGTGGCGCGAGGCCGCCGCGGTGGCGAGCCGCCTGCTGGCGGGCACGCTCTACGCGGCCTACTACGACCTGCCGGCGGACTGGTCCGCGCCGCAGCGCGCGGTCCTGCGCTGGGGCAGGCGCACCGCCGCGGACTTCACGGCGCTGTGCCGGGAGCGGGCGGGCGTCACCGGCGGCGTCGCGGCCAACGGCATGGTGCTGGAGCAGAGCCAGGTCCTGACCACCCACAACCTCGCCGTGCTGGTCGACGCCCTGGACCTGACCGATCGGCTGCGCGAGGGCGCGCCGGACGCGGCGTGGCGCGCGCTGACCTGGGTCGTGCGCCGGCTGGCCCAGCGCGTGGACCACCGGCACGCGGCGCTGATCCAGGTCAAGGACGCCGCCTGCGCGTGGCGGCAGGCGCTGTTCCTGCTCAGCTTCTGCGAGCCGGCCGTGCAGCGGTCGCACGCGCGGCGGCTGCACGAGCAGGCGTGCGGTACCCGGCTCGAACCCGCGGTCGAGGGGCTGCTGCACGTGCTCGGCGGTGGCCGGTTCACGCCGACCGGCGCGGTGGCCGGTGGCGCGGGCAGGAGGTTCCTCGGCCGGACCGACGGCAGGAGCCCGTTCCTGGCCCGGGTCGGCCGCGGCTGAACCCGGCGCGAATGGGTCCCGGCGCGCGGGAAAGCCGTTGCCCGCACCGGTTTTTCAGCGCCGCGGCCCGTCCGGGACCAGGGCGAGCCGCAGCCCGCGCGGCGCGTTCAGGACTCCCCGCGCCGGCGCGGGGGCGCGCCGCGGCACGACGCGGTGGGCCCTGAGCACGGTGGCCAGCACGACGACGAGTTCGGCGGTGGCCAACCGCGAGCCGGGGCAGAAGCGGGGCCCCAGGGCGAAGGGCAGGTAGGAACCGGGGGAGGCGGGGCGGCGACGCCACGGGTCGAACCGGTCGGGGTCCGGGTGGGCGGCCGGGTCGCGGTGGTTGACCCAGGGGCTGAACAGCAGGTCCGCGCCGGCCGGGAAGCCGAGGACGGGCGCGTCCAGCACGCGCCGCAGCTGCCAGACCGGCGGGTGCAGGCGCAGCGCCTCGCGGACGACGGCCCGGCACAGCGGCAGGTCGGCGGGGTCGGGGTGCGCGCCGGCCTCGGCGCGCACCCGCGCCTGGACGTCGGGGCGCAGCGACAGCTCGTGCAGCGCCCACGCCAGGGCCGCGGCCGGGACGTGGTGGCTCGACAGCAGCATCGTGCGCACCGCCAGCGCGGTGGTCCGGTCGTCGAGCCCCGCACCGGCCAGCGCCGCGACGGGTCCGGAGCCGGGCGCGCGGGCGTGCAGGTGCTCGCGGACGGCGGCGAGGGTGGCCGACTGGGCGCGCAGCAGCCGACGCCGGCGCAGCGGCGACCACGCGCGTTCCGCGGTCGACAACTCCGCACCGACGAGGCGGGCGAGCAGCGGGGCCGGCCCGTCCAGCAGGCAGTGGGTGTTGACCGCCGACATCAGGCGAGCCGCTTCGGCGACCACGTCGAAGCCCTCCGCCGACGCCCACCCGGTCGCGGCGCGCCGCGCGTGCGCGGCGATCACCGGGGCGAACCGGGCGACGGCGGACCCGGTCAGCTCCGGTCGCATGGCCTGCCGCGCCGCCGTCCACCGCTCCAGGCCGCCCGCGCCCCAGGCCGTCGCCGCGCCCTGCTCCGCCCTGGCGGTCAGCGCGTGCTCGTCGGCCAGCAGCCGTTCCGTGGCAACGGGTTCGGTCACCAACCACGCGCCGGGGCCCAGTTCGACCACGCCGTTCCCGGACCGCGCCTCGGCGGCCAGCGCTCGCCGCGGGTCCCTCACGGCAGTGGTGTCTTCCGGGATGTCCTCCGGGGTGCTGCCCTACCCGGTGCTGCCCTACCCGGTGCTGCCCTGCTGGGTGCTGCCCTGCGGGGTGCTGCCCGGGGTGTCCTCCCCGGGCAGCCTGCGCGGGCAACCCGGGAGGACGGCCCGATCACACCGCCGGGTAGGCGTAGTAGCCGGGCTTGGCGAAACGACGACGACGCAGGACCTTCTTCAGCAACTTCACCGCACCGCTCCTCAACTGGGAGCACCCATTGTCATCGGATGATCACGCCAAGTCAACGGATCGCGTGGCCCGATCAGCCCGAGACGTAGCCCCAGTAGGCGGTCAGCAGGTCCGGGATGTCGCCGGCGCTGCGGAAGAGCCACTTCTCCGGCTCCCCCTCGGCCAGGCCGTGCTCGACGACCTCCACCAGCCCCTCGCGCAGCACGGCGGGCTCCTGGGAGTAGTTCTCCAGGTAGGACACCACCGACCGCGGCACGTCGTCCAGCCTGCCCAGCGCGTCGACCAGCTCGGTGGCGACCGGGGCGAACAGCTGGAAGTCGGTGTGCACGGCCAGCGCCGCCTCGCCGGGGCCGGCGTGGACGCCCACCCACGTCTCGGCCAGGCTGAAGTCGTGCACCTCCTGCGGCAGGTCGGCGCTGCGCAGCTCGTCGACGTCCAGCCCCACGTCGGCCGCCGCGACGTCGGTCAGCAGCCGCCGCTGCGAGAGGTAGAGGGCCGCCAGGTGGGCGAACACCACGCCGGGGACCTCGTGGGAGTGGCGGACCAGGAGGTTGCCGTACTTGACGATCTCGGCGTTCTGGGACAGGAACTCGGCCGCCACGAAGCGCTGCAGCTGTTCCGCGCCGACCCGCCCCGCCCGTGCGGCGGCGAGCAGCCCGTTGGTCTCGACCTGCTCGCGGATCGGGAGTCGGGACTGGTGGTCCTGGATGAGGTTGGCGGCGTTCGCCACGACTTCCTCCTCTGGTGGTCGGGTTTTCGCGGTCGAGCGGAACGCGGGCCCGGCCCGGTGCTCTTCCCCGTCCGAGCCCGCTTTCCGCGACACGCCAACCCTCGCGCCACCCGCCCACCGCGGCCACCCGGGCCGACACCGTCGGGTGCACCCATTGCGGGGTCATGCACCGCAAGGCGCGACGGGCCTCACCGGCCCGCCGCGGCCGAGCGCGGATCAATCCACAAAGGACGGAAGACGTCTTCGGCGGTCGCGGCCGGAAACCACGACCTGCCAGTGGGCTCGTCCTGCCGCCGGCCGCGACCTGCCGGCGATCGCGTCCTGCCGTCAGGACGACCAACCGCCCGCGGCGGCGGTGGACCCGGCGAAGTCGGCGAAGGACCGCGGCGGGCGGCCGAGGGCGCGCAGCACGCCGTCGGAGACGTGCTCGTCCTTGCCCTCCCGCAGCGGCGCGACGACGTCCGCGAAGGCTTCGGCGTCCGCGCGCGACAAGCCCTGCCCGACCAGTTCCGCGACGTAGTCCTCGACCGCGAGCGGCACGTAGCGGACCTCGCGGCCGGCGGCCTCGGAGATGGTGGCGACCGCCTCGGCCAGCGTGACCGCCCGCGGCCCGGACAGCTCGTAGACCCGGCCCGCGTGCCCCTCCCCGGTCAGCGCGGCGACCACCACCGCGGCGATGTCCTCGGCGTCGACGAAGCTCGCGGCCCCGTCGCCGGCGGGCAGCCGCAGCTCGCCGGCGCGGACGGCGTCGGCGAAGAACCCCTCGCTGAAGTTCTGCGCGAACCAGCCCGGCCTGCTGATCGTCCACTCCAGACCGCTCTCCCGCACGGCGGCCTCGCTGTCGGCCAGGCCCGCCAGGACGCCGCCGCGGTCCCTCACGTAGCCGGGCTGGTCGATCCCGCGGCCCGAGGCCAGCACGACCCGCCGCACCCCCAGCCGCGCCGCCCGCTCCAGGAACGGGCGAACGAGCCGCGTGCCGTCCAGTTGGACGACGTAGGCGGACCGCACGCCTTCCAGCGCGGCGTCCCAGGTGCCGCGGTCGGTCCAGTCGAAGGCGTGCTCGCCGTTGCGGGCCGCCGCGCGGACCGGGAACCCCCGGGCGCGCAGGCGGCGCACGACACGGCGACCGGACTTGCCGGTCGCCCCGGTGACAAGAATCGGATGTTCGGACACGCGCTCAGTCAACCGGTCGGCGATGAGACGTTCAATGGCCGAAAAGCTCGATCCGATGTCCCAGCGTCTCAGCCCTGGAGGTCGCCGTCTTCCCACAACAGCCGGCGCGCGAGCCCGTTGTTCGGCGACCTGCGTGGCCCGACCAGGGGCGCCCTGAATCGGATCAGCCCTTGTGATCGCCCGAACAGGTTCATTTCCGTCACTGATGGGTACTCCGTCGTGGCGTCAAGCAGCCGGCGCATCGACTCCGGGAGACCCGGGCAGAAGGTGGCGGTGCGCAATGGAGCTGGATTTCGACGATGCCCTGGTGTGGGCTCTTCGCGGTTACGTCCGATCGGTGACGGGGCAGTTGGGGATCACGGGCGAGTGCTGGTACGTGCAGACCGAGCCGACGGCCACCATGTACCTGGCGCTGGACGGCCGGCTGCCGGGTTTCCCGGACCGGGACGTCGCGCTGATGTGGGACGAGGAGACCGGGTGGTCGGCGGCGGTCGAGACGCACAGCGGTGAAGACCTCATCGTCCTGGCCTACTTCGGCCCCGACCCCGTGCCCTCCCCGACGGCGGTGGCCCGGTGGGCGCGCCGGCTGTTCCGCGGCGAGCGGTGCGAGACGACCCGACCCGCGGTGTCGCAGCCGACCCGCGACGACCTCATCCGCCGCATGGCGCCCTACGCCGCCGAGGTGCTCGTGCCGGCGTCGCGCGGGGCGTGATCCCCAGGGCGCGACCCTGACGCAACCGGCAGGACGAGCCGGGTCGGGCTGAGGCCGGGCTGAGCCGAGCGAGCCGGGCCGGGTCGAGCCGGGCCGGGCCGGGCCAAGTCGGGCCGAGTGAGCCGGGCCGGATCGAGCCGGGCCGAGCCAAGTCGGGCCGAACCGGGCTGGGCCGGACCGAGCCGGATCAGGTCGAGCCGGGCCGAGCAGGGCCGGGTCGAGCCGGGCCGGGTTGAGCCGAGCGAGCTGAGCCGGGCCGGGCCGGGTCGATCAAGCCGAGGCGAGCCGGATGAGCCCGTCCGCCGGGCGTTCGAGCACGTCAAGCCCACTGCGCCGCGCCACCCCGCCGGGTGGCGCGGCGCGGGCCGACGGCTGGACGGGTGATCCGTGATCACGGCGTGTAGACCCACCGGAACCGGGTAACCGGGCGCGTCCCCCGGCCGCGCGGCGGCTGTCGGGGACGTCGAAGAGGGGGTCCCGAATCGGTGGACCCGTGCACCGCACCAACAAGCCGAGGACGGTCATGACGACGCTGAAGCCCACGCCGATCCTGCCGGTGGAGGCCGCGCGGCACAGCCCGAGGGGATCGGCGCTGCTGCGCCTGTTCCGCACGACCGATCACAAGGTGATCGGGATGCTCTACCTGACGACGTCGTTCGGGTTCTTCCTGGTGGGCGGCCTGATGGCGCTGCTGATGCGCGGCGAGCTGGCCCGGCCGGGACTGCAGTTCCTGTCCAACGAGCAGTACAACCAGCTGTTCACCATGCACGGCACCATCATGCTGCTGCTGTACGCGACGCCGATCGTGTTCGGCTTCGCCAACTTCGTCCTGCCCCTGCAGATCGGCTCGCCGGACGTGGCGTTCCCGCGGCTCAACGCGCTGTCGTACTGGCTGTACCTGTTCGGCGGCCTGATCGCGGTGAGCGCGTTCCTGACCCCGGCCGGAGCCCCGGACTTCGGCTGGACCGCCTACACGCCGCTGTCCAGCGCCGTCCACAGCCCCGGCGTCGGGGCGGACCTGTGGATCACCGGCCTGGTGATCAGCGGCCTGGGCACGATCCTCGGCGCGGTCAACATGATCACCACCGTCGCCTGCCTGCGGGCGCCGGGCATGACCATGTTCCGGATGCCGATCTTCACCTGGAACGTCTTCATCACCGCCCTGCTGGTGCTGGTGGCGTTCCCGATCCTGACCGCCGCGCTGCTCGGGCTGCTCGCCGACCGGCACCTCGGGGCGCACGTGTTCGACCCCGCCACCGGCGGCTCGATCCTGTGGCAGCACCTGTTCTGGTTCTTCGGCCACCCCGAGGTCTACATCATCGCGCTGCCGTTCTTCGGCATCGTCTCGGAGATCCTGCCGGTCTTCAGCCGCAAGCCGATCTTCGGTTACAAGGGCCTGGTCTACGCCACCATCGCCATCGCGTTGTACTCGGTGGTCGTGTGGGCGCACCACATGTACGCCACCGGCGCGGTGCTGCTGCTGTTCTTCTCCGCCACGACGTTCATCATCGCGATCCCCACCGGCATCAAGTTCTTCAACTGGATCGGCACCATGTGGAAGGGCCAGTTGACCTTCGAGTCGCCGATGCTGTTCAGCGTCGGCTTCCTGGTCACCTTCCTGTTCGGCGGCCTGTCGGGCATCCTGCTCGCCTCGCCGCCGATCGACTTCCACGTGCACGACACCTACTTCGTGGTGGCGCACTTCCACTACGTGCTGTTCGGGACGATCGTCTTCGCCACCTACGCCGGCATCTACTTCTGGTTCCCCAAGATGACCGGCCGGATGCTCGACGAACGCCTGGGGAAGGTCCACTTCTGGACCACCTTCATCGGCTTCCACCTGACGTTCCTGGTGCACCACTGGCTGGGCAACCAGGGGATGCCCCGCCGCTACGCCGACTACCTGCCCAGCGACCAGTTCACCGGTCTCAACACCCTCTCCACCATCGGCGCGTTCGTGCTCGGCGCCTCCACGCTGCCGTTCCTCTACAACGTGCTGCGCAGCTACCGGTTCGGCGACCCGGCCGGGCGGGACGACCCGTGGGGCTTCGGCAACTCGCTGGAGTGGGCGACCTCGTGCCCGCCGCCCCGGCACAACTTCACCGAGCTGCCCCCGATCCGCTCCGAGCGCCCCGCGTTCGAGCTGCACTACCCGCACATGGTCGAGCGGATGCGCGAGGAGTCGCACTACTCGGTGCTCAAGCGCGACCAGGGCGACGTCGGCGTCGACCGGACCACCGAGAAGTACCTGGCGCCCACCGACCGCGAGACCGACCACGACGACTGACCTCCCCGACCGGCTTCGGAGGACCCGGTGGGCACCGGGTTGTCGCTGCCGGGCGTCGCCTTCCTGCCCGGCGGTCACGCCCGGCTGTCGGGTACGACTCGTGTGGCGCGCTCCGAGGAGCTGCCCGGCGCCGGACCCGGTGGGCGGTACCTCTGGGCAAGCGCGGTTTCACCCGTGGCTACCAGTGGTATTTCGGGGACATCTCCGGCGGTTCCGGGCCCCCGCCCGCAACCGCGGAAGAGGACTTCCGGTCGGTCAAGCAGCGCGCCGACACCCCGCGCGGTCGGCCTGACCCGGGCTCCCCGTGGTCACGGTCCGCGAAGGCGGTGCGCCGTCCCGCGCGAACCACCAGCGAACGATGAGGACAGCATGGTCAACGCCGATCACCCCATCTCGTCCGACCTCGACGTGCCGACCCTGGGCGTGGAGGAGGAGTTCCTGGTCGTGGACCCGGGCAGCGGCCGGCCCGTCCAGGTGGCGGCCGAGGTCGTGGACCTGGCCAACCGGCTGGGCGCGGAGCTCCAGCCGGAGCTGACGCGCGTCCAGGTGGAGAGCAACACCCCCGTGTGCCGCACCATGCGCGAGGTGCGCGGGCACCTGCTGACCGCGCGGTCGGTGGCCGCGGCCGCCGCCCTCCAGGCGGGGGCGCAGCTGCTGGCCGTGGGCGTCCCGCTGGTCGGCCCGATGGCCCAGCCGTTCAGCGACTCCGACCGCTATCGGCGGATCGGGGAGGGCTACGGGCTGCTGGCCGCCGAGCACGGAATCTGCGGCTGCCACGTGCACGTCGCGGTCCCGGACCGGGAGACCGCCGTGCAGGTGTGCAACCACCTGCGCCCGTGGCTGCCGGTGCTGCTGGCGCTGACCGCGAACTCGCCGATCCACCAGGGCGTCGACACCGGGTACGCCAGCTGGCGCTCGGTGCTGGCCGGCCGGTGGCCGTGCTCGGGCGCGCCGCCGTACTTCACCTCGGCGGAGCACTACGACTCGGTGGTGGACATGCTGGTCGACAGCGGCACGGTGCTGGACCGGGCGATGGTCTACTGGGACGTGCGGCCGTCGGACCACCTGCCCACCGTCGAGGTCCGCGTCTCCGACGTGCCCGCCACGGTCGACGAGACGGTCCTGCTCGCCGCCCTGGTCCGCGCCCTGGTCACCACCGCGGTCGAGGCGATCCGGCGGGGGGAGCAGGCGGTGGTGGTGACCGGTGAGGAGCTGCGGGCGGCCCAGTGGCGCGCCGCCCGTGACGGCGTCGCGGGCGAGGGCGTCGACCTGGTCACCCACCGCCGCGTCCCCGCGGCCCACCTGCTGCGCCGGCTGGTCCGCCACGTCCGGCCGGCGCTGCGCCGGACCGGCGAGCTGCGCGCGGTCGAGTCCCTGCTGACGAAGGTCCTGCGCAACGGCAACGGGGCCGTCCGCCAGCGGCGGGCCTTCCAGGCCAGGGGGCGGCTGGAGGACGTGGTCGCGCTGCTGACCCGCGACACCAACCAGGACTGGGTGCCGGAGACCGCGGCGTGACCGGCGGCACGACCGTCGCGTGACCGGCGGCACGACCGCTGTGTGACCGTCTGCGTGACGGGCTGTGCGACTGGCGGCGTGACCGGCTGTGCGATGTGACCGGCTGTGCGACCGGCGGCACGGCCGCCGCGTGGCCGGCGGTATGACCGGCTGGGCGACCGTCTGCGTGACCGGCTGCGCGCCTCGGCCCCGACCGCCCGCGCGCCCGGCGCGGAGGCGGACCCGAGGGCCGCGCCGCACGACCGACCGCCGCTGCGGCGCCGCCCCCCGAAGACGTCGGGGGAGCGGCGCCGCAGCGGCGTCCGGGGCCCTGTCCCGGCAGGGCTACGGCAGCGTGGGCAGGTAGGCCGGGGCCCGCCGCACCGGCGCGGCCCGCTCGAAGGCCGCCGCGAACCGCAGGACCGCGGCGTCCGCCCCGTGCCCGGCCATGAACGACACGCCGATGGGCAGCGGGCCGGAGAACCCCGCCGGGACCGTGGCGTTCGGGTAGCCGGACACCGCCGCGGGCGTGGCGGTGCCCAGGCCGACGGGGTCCCCGGCGTAGTCGGTCCGCCACGCCGGCCCGTTGGTCGGGGCCATGACCGCGTCCAGGCGGTGCGCCGCGAGCACCTCGTCGATCGACCGGCGCGCCAGGTCGGTCGCGGTGCGGCGCTGGTCGAGGTAGACCGGGTCGGTGATCGGCGGCGCCTTCTCCGCCTCGAAGAGCAGGTCCTGGCCGAACCTGCCCAGCTCGACCGGGTCGGCCTGGTTGAACCCGATCAGCTCCCGCAGCGTCCGCGGCGCGCCCGGCCGCGTCCCGAGGTAGGTCTCCAGGTCGTGCTTGAACTCGGTGAGCAGCGCGGGCAGCGCGGCCTGCGCGATCCGGTCCTGGTGGGGCAGGTCGACCTCGACCACCGCGGCGCCGCCGCGCCGCAGCACGCCCACCGCGGACTCCACCACCCGGTCGACCTCGGCGTCGCGCCCCGCCCGGCGCCACACCCCGATCCGCGCGCCGCGCAGCGCGTCGCCCGCGAGCGCGGCGGTGTAGTCGACCCCGCGCCCCTCCAGGACCGACAGCAGGATCGCGGCGTCCACGACGTGCCGCGCCAGGGGACCCGCGGTGTCCTGCCGCGTCGAGATCGGCACGATGCCGTCGCCGCTGATCCGGCCGAGCGTGGGCTTGACGCCCACGACACCGCTGTGGCCGGCCGGGCTCACCACCGACCCGCACGTCTCGGTGCCCACCGCGACCTGCGCCAGCGACGCCGCGACCGCCGCGCCCGACCCCGAGGACGAGCCGCACGGGTTGCGGTCGAGCACGTGGGGGTTGTGGGTCTGCCCGCCCACGCCCGACCAGCCGGAGGTCGACCACGCGGAGCGGAAGTTGCCCCACTCCGACATGTTGGTCTTGCCCAGCACGACCGCGCCCGCCGCGCGCAGGCGCCCGACCAGCTCGGCGTCGTCGACCGGCGGCACGAGCAGCGCCCGCGACCCCGCCGTGGCGCCCAGGTCCCGGGTGTCGATGTTGTCCTTGATCAGCACCGGGATGCCGTCCATCGGCCCGAGCGCCCGCCCGAGCGCGTGCCGCCGGTCGCTGCGCGCCGCCTGCTCCAGCGCCGTGGGGTCGACCACGAGCACCGACCGCACCTGCCGGTCCACGGTGGCGATGCGGTCCAGGTAGGCGCGGGTCAGCTCGACGGAGGTCAGCGTGCCGGCGGCCATCCGGTCGGCCAGCCCCGGGATCGTGGCCGCGTCCAGGTCGGGGGCGGGGCGCGGGTCGACGCCGGCGGGCTCCGGCGCCGGGCCGAGGGGCGCGCGCGGCGGCGCGTCGAGCGGAAAGCGCATGGCGCCCACCTCAGGCCGGCGCGCCGCCCGCGTCAAGACATCGGTCGTCACATCTGCGTTTCGACCCGCCCGTCACCGGGTATCCCCGGCGGCTCGACGGGGAACCGCGGGCGGCGAAGGCCGCTTCCGGCGGACCGCCGCGCGCTCGCCGTGAGGACGCTCACCCGCGCAGGTGGGCGGCTCGCCGCGGCATCGCCCGTCACCACGGCGAGGTCGCCCGTCCGTGCGGTGAGCGGGGCAGGGGATCGCGAGCGGCGCTTCGGCAACGCGCTTGACCTCGCCTGATCGGGGTACACGGGTGCGAACGCGCGGGCTCGTCACGTCCCGCCGACCGAGCCACCCGAGGTGAACCATGTGCGGAATCGCCGGTGAGGTCACGAACGACCGGGCGCACGCCCCGGACCGCGACGCCGTCGCGCGCATGACGGGCGCCATGCGGTCGCGCGGCCCCGACGGCGAGGGCTGCTGGTCGGCCGGGCGGGTGGCGCTCGGGCACCGCCGGCTGTCGATCATCGACCTGTCCGACACCGGCGCGCAGCCCATGGTCGACGCCGAACTGGGGCTCGCCGTGGCGTTCAACGGGTGCGTCTACAACTACGAGGAGCTGCGCGCGGAGCTGTCCGACCACTACCGCTTCACGTCCACCAGCGACACCGAGGTCGTCCTCAAGGCGTACCACCGCTGGGGCGAGCGGTTCGTCGACCACCTCGTCGGCATGTTCGCCATCGCCCTGGTCGACCAGCGGCGCGACCGCGTGCTGCTGGTGCGGGACCGGCTGGGCGTCAAACCGCTCTACGTCGCCGAACTGCCGGGCCGCACCAGGTTCGCCTCCAGCCTGCCCGCGCTGCTGGCCGGCGGCGGCGTCGACACCCGGCTCGACCCCGCGGGCCTGCACCACTACCTGACCTGGCACTCCATCGTCCCGGCCCCGCGCACGATCCTGCGCGGGGTGCGCAAGCTGCCGCCCGCCACCGTCCGCGTCCTGGAACCGGGCCGCGCGCCCCGCGACCACGTCTACTGGCAGCCGTCCTACACCCGGCGGCCTGAGCACGCCGGGTGGGGCGCGCAGGACTGGCAGGAGGCCGTGCGCGACGCGCTGCGCACCGCGGTGCGGCGGCGCACGGTCGCCGACGTCGAGGTGGGCGTGCTGCTGTCGGGCGGGCTGGACTCCAGCCTCCTGGTCGCCCTGCTCGCCGAGGAGGGCCACCGGCCCAGCACCTTCAGCATCGGCTTCACCGACCGCGACGGCGTGGCCGGCGACGAGTTCGCCTACTCCGACGCCGTGGCGCAGAAGTTCGGCACCGAGCACCACCGGATCCACGTCGGCGACGACGAGCTGGCCACGGCGGTCGGGCAGGCCGTGGCGTCGATGAGCGAGCCGATGGGCACCCACGACGTCACCGCGTTCCACCTCGTCTGCCGGGAGGTGTCCCGCCACGTCAAGGTCGTGCAGTCCGGGCAGGGCGCCGACGAGGTGTTCGCGGGCTACCGCTACCACCAGCCCGCCGCCGGCGCGCCGCGGGACCGGGCCGCGCGGCTGCTGCACGCCGCGTTCGCCGACCACGACCACGACGGCCTGGCGCGCGTCCTCCGGCCGGACTGGCTGACCGACCGCGACGTCAGCGGCGACCTGCTCGCCGAGCACCTCGGGCGGCCGGGCGCGGACACGGCGCTGGACGCCGTGCTCAGGACCGACACCCACCTGCTGATGCCGGACGACCCGGTCAAGCGGGTGGACAACATGGCGATGGCGTGGGGCGTCGAGGCCCGGGTGCCGTTCCTGGACCAGGACCTGGTCGAGCTGGTCGCGGCCTGCCCGCCGCAGCTGAAGTCCGGCCAGGGCGGCAAGGCGGTGCTCAAGGACATCGGGCGCGAGGTGCTGCCGATCGAGGTGGTGGACCGCCCCAAGGGCTACTTCCCCGTCCCGGCCCTGACCCGGCTCGACGGCGACGTCCTGGACCTGCTGCGCTCCACCCTGACCTCCGCGGCGGCCCGGCGGCGCGGCGTGCTGCGGCCCGACCACGTCGACGGCCTGCTCGACGACCCGAACGGCCGCACCACCAAGGTCGGCGGCAACGAGCTGTGGCAGGTCGGCGTGCTGGAGCTGTGGCTGCAGCAGCACGGCATCGGCTGAGCGCGCCGCGGGACGGTGCTCACAAGATCGACGCCGACCGGTTGCGCGCGGCCAAAAGGGGTACACGTCCGGTATGAGCACCGAAGACCTCAACTCGTACGCGGAACCCCAGGCCACCGGGGCCCCCGACGCGGTGGAGACCGACCCGGCGGCGCTGAACAGCGCCGAGGACCTGGACGAGGACCGCCTCCGGAAGGACCCGCTGGAGTCGGGGATGGACCCGCCCGAGCAGTGGTCCGGCGTCACCAAGTACGGCATGACGCCGTGGGAGGAGTCCCACCCCCGCCCGCTGTCGGACCGGCTCGCCGAGGAGCGGCCCGACGTGACGGCCGAGGAGCCGCCCGCCGGCGACCCGGTCGAGCGGGAGGAGGGCGTGGTGGGCCCCGACGCGGGCGCGGCCGGCGGGCTGGACGCGGACACCCGCTCCGAGGCCGACCGCCGGGGTCAGGCCGCCGACGACACCGTCGACGAGAGCATCGACGGCAGCTGAGCCCGGCCTGGGGTGTCGGGCGCGGCGGCCACGACCGGGCCCGGGGGCCGGTCCGCGACGGGCCGGCCCCGGCGGGGGACCGCCCGGTGCGGGGCTGTCGCCGCGTTCGGGACTGCTGCCGCGTTCGGGGCTATCGCCCCGCTCGCCGCGCCGCCGGCACGATGCCGGCCCGCAGCGCGTCCAACGCGTCCTGCCGGGTGGGGTGGACGTCCAGGGTCAGCCCCACGAACGTGATCTCCAGCGGGCGCAGGACGGCGCGCCCGCGGGCGGCCACCGCGAACGCCACGCCGAGGCGCTGGGCGCGCGCGGACGCCTCCACCAGCAGCCGGATCCCGGTGGACCCGAAGAAGTCGACGCCGGTCAGGTCCACGACCAGCCCGGCGGGCCGCTGGTCGAGCTGCCGGCACAGGGCGGCCCGGACCGGCCCGTCGCAGTCCATGTCGATCTCGCCGACCAGTTCGACCACGGACAGACCGTCGTTGCGGTCGACCTGGGTGATCATCGCGGACGGTATTGTGGTGCAGATTTCGCCCATGGGGCACCTCTCGGCTGGCACGAGAACCAACAACCGAGCTTCTGCTCAACCCGATTCTTCGCTGCGTGCGGTCACAGCGGGACGACCCAACGGTACGACGTCCGACGGGCGACCACAACCACCCGCGCGCTCCCGGCGGGGTCGGCAGCCACCGGCTCCCCGGCGGTTTCACCTGGTCGGGGTCCGCCGGGAGCGGAGCCGGGTGATCACCACCACGCGGCAGGCGGGGAACGGGCGCGGGGAACCGGGACTTCCCGCGGGACCACCTCGTCCCGGCTCGATTACACTGGGGATCATCCGGTGGGCCGTCGGCACGCACGCCGCTGTCCGATCGTCGCCTCCGCGACCTCGGCCCGGCCAGAGCACAGAGCGGGCAGCATGACGACAAGCGCGGGCGCGGGCACGCGTGGCTACGACCACGCGGCCGTCTGTTACCGCTCCCATGACGAGCTGCTGGCCGTCGCGGTCCCGTTCCTCGACGCGGGCCTGCGCGCCGGCGAAGCCGTCGTGGTCTCCCTGGACGGGGAGAAGACCGACCTGGTGCGCTCCGCGCTGCCGGGGGCCGCCGACGTCACCTTCCTGGTCGGCGACGACGTCTACGCCCGGCCCGCGGCGGCGATCAAGTCCTACCGGGAGCTGATGACCCGGCTGCTGGCGGGCGGCGCGCGGCGCATCCGGATCTTCGGCGAGGTGCCCCGGGCGGGCCTGGGCGCCCGCTGGGACTGGTGGGCGCGCTACGAGGCGGCGGTCAACCACATCTACGACGTGTTCCCGCTGCGCAGCATGTGCGGCTACGACCTGAGGACCACCCCGCGGCACGTCCTGGACGACGTCGCCTCGACCCACCCGTTCGTGGCCACCCCCGACGGCCGCCTGGCCAACGACCGCTACGTGCAGCCGCCGTCGTTCCTGTCCGCGCCGCCCGCCCCGGCCGACTACCCGATCCAGCGCACGCCGCCGCTGGTCGAGCTGGTCGACCCGACGCCGACCGCGGCCCGCCGCGCCGTGCTGGCGGCCAACCGCACCAGGCTCACGGCCGAGGAGGTCGACGACGCGCTGCTGTCGGTGACCGAGGCGGTGACCAACGCCGGGCGCCACGGCCTGCCGCCGGTGCGGCTGCGGCTGTGGTCGGACGCCGAGCTGCTGGTCGTCACGGTCCACGACCGCGGCGCCGGCCCCGGCGACCCGTTCGCCGGCCTGCTGCCCGCCTCGAACCGGTCCACCGGCGGCTTCGGCCTGTGGTTGACCCACCAGCTGTGCCACCACGTCGCCTTCGCGCGCGACGAGGACGGCTTCACCATCCGCCTCGCCATGGGCGGCTCCGACCGCGTCTGAGCGCGCCGGCCCCGGCGTGCCGCGCGCGCCGGCTCTGGGCCGGTCGGGTTCCGGGTCGGTCGGGCTCATAGTCGGTCGGACCAGCGCCGGTCGGACCAGCGCCGGTCGGGTTCCGTGCCGGTCGGGTTCCGTGCCGGTCGGGTTCAGGGTCGGTCGGGCCGTCCGGGCAGCAGCGCGTCGGGGTCGGTCCACCGGGCCAGCACGACCGTGGCGTCGTCCTGCGCGACGCCGCCCTGGTGGGCGAGGACGGCGCGGACGAGCCGCCGGGCGGTCTCGGGCGCGGGGTCGTCCGCGGCGGCCTCGCGCCGCAGGAACTCGGCCAGGCCGGTCTCCCCGAACGGCGCGCCGTGCGGGTCGCGGGCCTCGGTGACGCCGTCGGTGTGGACGACGAGCCAGTCCGCGGGGCGCAGGACCTCCTCGGCGACGGCCGGCTCGGTGCGGACCCGCTCGGCGCCGCCCAGGCCCAGCGGCGGCCTCCGCCCGCCGGTCAGCGGCTCGACCACCCCGCCCCCGCGCACGACCAGCGGCCGCGGGTGGCCCGCGTTGAGGTAGCGCAGCCGCCCGGTGGTCAGGTCGACCTCCGCCAGGACCGCCGTGGCGGACGCGCCGCCCCCGAGCTGCCGGCCGAGGGCCTCGTCGACGGCGCGGGCCCGCTCGCCCAGGTCCAGGCCCGCGCGGCGGGCCCGCCGGTGCGCGGCGAGCGCGGTGGCGGCGACCAGGCCGCTGCGCAGGTCGTGCCCCGCGGCGTCCAGGACGATCAGCGTGGCGGTGGTCTCGGACAGGGAGTAGTCGAAGGCGTCGCCGTTGCCCTCGTGGCGCGGCTGGACCGCGCCGGTCACCACGAAGTCGTCCACCCCCGCGGTCATCGGCGGCATCAGCGACCGGATCAGCTCGCCGGTCACGTTCCGGGGCGGCGACCGGCGACCCAGGTCCACGGCGTCGCCGTACCGGGCGAGCTGGCTCACCAGGTGCCCCAGCAGGATGGACAGCCACCGGCACTGGGCGTGCAGCCCCGGGTGCTCGAGGTCGACGGCGTCGTCCACCTCGACCTCCAGCACCCCCAGCCGCTCCGCCCCGTCCAGCAGCGGCACCCACAGCCGGGGGCCCACCCGCGCCGGCAGGACGCGCACCTCCCGGAACGCGCGACCGGCCAGGCTGCCGTCCAGCTCCGGCGCTTCCCGGTCCGCCGCTTCCCGGTCCGGCCCGCCGTCGGCCGCGGGCCACCGGTGCAGGCGCCGCGCGTCGCGGTCGACCAGGTACATCGTGATCCGCACGCCGAGGGTCCGCGCGGCGGCGTCGAGCAGCGCGGGCAGCCGCTCCGGCGGGGCCAGCTCCGCTCCTTCCAGCAGCTCCACCAGGGCGGACAGCGACTGGCCCCGGGGCTCGCTCTCGCGCGCCGGGCGGCTGTAGTAGGCGCGGTGCGGCGGGGTCAGCTCGTCCAGGCGCTCGTTGACCGCGTGGGCGAGGATGTCGCACTGGAGCGGGGGCAGCCGGCCGAGCCCGTGCACGTAGGCGTCGATGTCGATCACACCGCAGTCGCCGCCGAGGGCGAAGTAGCGCAGCCACAGCTCGTCGATGGTGAGCCGGGCGTGCGGCAGGGCGGCGGCGATGCTGTGCTGCTGCTCGTCCGCGTGGTCGGTCGTCATCGCGATCGGCCGGGGCGCCGGGGGGCCGACCGCACCAGGTGCTCGCAGGCTCGGCGCAGCGTCGTGCCGCGTCGGCGCGCCAGGTCGGCCAGCACCAGGAACGCGGCCCGCTCGTCGACGCCGTCGCGGGCCATGACGACGCCCTTGGCCAGCGCGACCACGTCGCGCCCGCGCAGCGCCCGGCGGAGGTCGTCGCTGACCCGCCGCGCGTCCTCGGAGGTGCGCAGGTTGTCCAGCAGGATGGCCGCTTGGGTGGCGAACATCGTCAACAGGTGCTCCTCCCGCTCGCCGTAGGCGCCGGGCCCGGAGGCGTAGACCTTCATCGCGCCCAGCAGCTTCCCGCCCAGGAGCAGGGGAGCGCTGAGCACCGAGCGCAGGCCGACCCCCGCCACGGCCCGCACCCAGTCCGGCCAGCGCTCCTCGCGGTCCAGGTCGTCGACGCGCACCACGGCGCGCTCCCCCCACGCCGTCAGGCACGGCCCCTGCCCCAGCTCGTACTGCAGGGCGTCGGCGCGCTCGACCACGGCGTCGGTCGCCGCCGCGGTCACCCGGTCGCCGGCCTGGTCGAGCAGCGTGATCCCGGCTCCGGCGGTGCCCGCGAAGGTCTCCTTCGCCAACGCGGTGACCAGCGCCAACCCGTTGTTCACCGTCTCCGCCGACAGCAGCAGTCCGGAGACGCGGGCGAACACGGCCGCCAGCTCGTCGGTCGGCAGCGACTCCGACTCCATCCCCGCACCCGCTTCCCCGGTCGGCCTCGCCCCGGTCGGGACGGCCCCGTCACCCCGGCGCATACCCGCCGCCGCACCCGTTGTAACCGGCAGTCGGCGTCACGTCCGCCTCGGGAGCCCGACCGGCGCGGGAAGTGTGACGACGTCCCGCTCTGGGCACAGAAGTCGGACGAGGCAGGCGGGGCGACGCCCGGCGCGTGCTCGAGGAGGCGGTGTGGTGGGTAGGCAGCGGGTCGAGGTGGACGACGCCCCCGAGGGGCTGGTCCGGTGGATCGACGGCGTCACCGAGGCGTTGGAGGAGCTGTCCGGGATCCTGGAGCAGGAGGAGGACCTGTCGGTCATCCTGGACCGCACCTGCCGCCAGTCGGTCCTCGCGATCCCGGGCGCAGACCTGGCCAGCGTGACCCTGCTGCGCGAGGGCGGCCCCGAGACCGGCGCGTCGACCGCCCGGCGGGCGCTCGACGTGGACCTGGCGCAGTACCGGGCCGGGCAGGGCCCCTGCCTGGAGGCGGCCCGCACCGGGCAGGTCCAGCGCGCCGCGGCGGAGCAGGTGCCCGACCGGTGGCCCGCCTTCGGCCGGGAGGTCGCCGGGCTGGGTGTCGGGAGCTACCTGGCGGCCCCGCTGCGCGTGGACGACGAGCACTCCGGGTCGCTCAACCTCTACAGCGAGCAGGCGCACGGCTTCCGGGCGCTGGACGAAGCCCTGCTGGGGCTGTACACCACCGCCGCGCAGGCGGCGCTGCGCAACGCCCGCCGCTACCTGCGCGCCCGCGAGCAGGTGGCCCAGCTGAGCCGGGCGCTGACCTCGCGGGCGGTGATCGACCAGGCCAAGGGCGTGGTCATGGCCGTGCACCGGGTCGGCCCGGACGAGGCGTTCGCGATGCTGGTCGACCGGTCCCAGCACGAGAACGTCAAGCTGCGCGACTTCGCCGAGCGCTTCATCGAGGACATCAGCGACGACGGCGCGTGAGACGACCCGGCGGCGCGGTCGCGCAGCCCGCGCCCGCCGCCGGGCACTCCGAAATCGGGCATTCCGCCGCCGGGCGCCCCCGCGGCCGGGTCGGACCGGCCGTCGCCACCGACGCCGCCTCGCCGCCGAGGCGCGGCTGCGGTCCGGGGACCAGTCCCCCAGCCCCGCGCGACCATGGGCCGGCAGTCACCACCCGCACGGACATGGGGCGTGATCCATGGGCACAGGACCGGCGGCCTTGCTGGCCGGCATCGCGTTGCTGCTCACCTCCTCCACCCCGGTCGCTCCGGCGCAGGGGGACCCCACCCCGCCCGGCCCCGCCGGGATCGGTCCCGTCGGGGTCGGGCGGGGTGGGGTCGGCGCTGCCGGGATCGGCGCTGCCGCGGTCCACGCGGTCGTCGACCGGCACGGCGGCGAGTGCCTGGAGGACGCCGGCGGAACCCGCGCCGGGGCGGCGGACGTGCCGGCCGACACCGCTGCGCGGTGGACCGAGCCCGCGCACCGCGAGCGGTTCTGCGGCCTGCCGGTCGACTTGCGCCTGTCCGCCAGGGGGCAGGTGCGCGCGCTGGACTCCGACCGGGTGCTGCGCCAGAAGGTCATGGAGGTCCGGTCCGACCGCCGCCGACCGCCGCCCGGACGGCACCAGGAGGACGACGGCCCGCACTGCGCAGCGCGGCGAGCGGCCCCGGGCCCGTGATCGGCGGCTTGTGATCGGCGGTCGCCGCCCGGCGCCGGCGACCGACCGTCCCCGATGGACCGGGAAGGCCCGGGAACACCGAGGGGTCCGGGCCTTCCCCTCTCGTGCCCCCGCCCGGGCCGCGCGACCGGCCTGCTGTGGGCTGATCCGCTCACAGCGGAGACGCCGGCGGACGGCGCCGGGGTGGCGGCATCGTCGGGGCATGACCAACGACGTGAAGCAGCCGCTGTTCGACCACCGGCTCCGGGAACGGTTCTTCAGCCGGCGGGTGCTGGTGCTGGACGGCGTGCTCGACGACGACAACGGGACGGTGCTGGCCACCCAGCTGCTGTCCCTCGCGGGCGAGGACCCCGGCAAGGACATCGCGCTGTGGATCCACTCGCCGGGCGGCTCGGTCCCCGCGATGCTGGCCATCCGCGACGTGATGCGGCTCGTGCCGTGCGACGTGGCCACGCTGGCGCTGGGGCTGGCGTGCAGCGCGGGGCAGTTCCTGCTGTCGGCGGGCACGCCGGGCAAGCGCTTCGCCCTCCCGCACGCCCGCATCCTGATGCACCAGGGCTCGGCGGGCATCGGCGGCTCCGCGGTCGAGGTGGAGGTGCAGGCCGACGACCTGCGGCACACCCGCGACACGGTGATCGGGCTCATCGCGCAGGACACCGGCCAGCCGATCGAGCGGGTCTTCGCCGACTCCCTGCACGACCGCTGGTTCACCACCGAGCAGGCGCGCGAGTACGGCTTCATCGACCACGTCGTCGGCGACCTCGGCCAGGTCCTGCCGGTGCGCAGCCACGAACTGGGCCTCGGCCCGGCGACGGGAGCACGCGCGTGAGCACCTACACCATCCCCAACGTCATCGCGCGCGGCCAGGGCGGCGAGCGGATCATGGACGTCTACTCGCACCTGCTGTCGGAGCGGATCGTCTACCTCGGCACCGCGATCGACTCCGGCGTGGCCAACGCGCTGATCGCGCAGCTGCTGTACCTGGAGTCCACCAGCCCCGAGCAGGAGATCAACCTCTACATCAACTGCGAGGGCGGCGACCCGTCGGCGATGCTCGCGCTCTACGACACCATGCGCTTCATCAAGGCCCCGGTGGCGACGACGTGCGTCGGCCAGGCGGTGGCGGCCGGCGCGGTGCTGCTGGCCGCGGGGCAGGCCGGGCACCGCTTCGTGCTGCCCCACACCAGGGTGGTGCTGCACCAGCCCGCGGCGCAGGGCCGCGGCACCATCCCCGACCTGATCCTCCAGGCCGACGAGGTGGTGCGGGTGCGCACCCAGCTGGAGGACATCCTCTCCGCGCACACCGGCCACGACGTCGCGCAGCTGCGGCACGACACCGACCGCGACCGCGTGTTCGACGCGGCGGGCGCCGTCGGCTACGGGCTCGCCGACCACGTCCTCGACCGGCGGCCCTGAGCGGTCCTGGGGCCCGGCCGGCTCCGGGCCTCAGGCCGCCATGAGGACGGGTCCCGCGGGGCGACGCCCGACCGGGGAGCGCCCGATCGCGGCGCTCGTGCCGCGGTGCCGCCGGACCTCGCCGGCGATGCCGGCGAGCAGGTCGGCCAGGTCGACGCCGAGCGCGCCGGTGACCGCGGCGATCATCTCGCTGGACGGCTCCTTGCGCCCGCGCTCGATCTCCGACAGGTACTGCGGCGAGATGCCGGCCCGCTCCGCGACGTCGACCAGGCGGCCACCCCGCTCCTCCCTGGTGGCCCGCAACCGGCGGCCGAGCACCTCGCGCCACAGCGGCTCGGGTGCGCGCTCGGGCTCGGACCGGCGCTCGCGGTCGGATGCGGAGGCGCGGTCGCGGTGGAAGGCCAGGATGTCCGCCATGCGGTCATCCTGGCACCGGTCCGGCGCCCGCCGGCCCGGCTTCCGCTCCCAGCGGACAACACCCGCCGGCCCGCGCCCCCCGCCGGCGCTCGTGCGCTCGCCCGTGCACTCCCGGAGCCCCGTGCCGGCACGATGCGATCAACGCCACCGTCACGAGGAGCAGCCGTGGACCAGGAGCACGTCGTCGCCACCGCCGCAGCCGAGGAGTTGCCGGCGCTCAGGCGCCGGGTGCGCGAACGCCACCCGAAGGCGTCGTTCCTTTCGGCGTTGAGCACCGCCCGCCGCGCGTGCTCGGCCCCACGGCTCCACGACGTGTGGTTGGACGAGGACAAAGGCGTCCTGCTGGTCCTGGAGCACGTCCGGAAGCGGGAGGGTTACGGGCAGAAGACGGTGGAGCTGCTGCTGCACCGGTTACCGCTGCGGTCGCCGGCCTGCGATCCGCTGCTGGAGACCTTGGCCCGCAACCCGCTGGAGCGCCTGCACGACTCCCGGGTCGGGCGCGACACGTTCATCGGGCTGCCCACCGCCCTGGCGGCGTTGGAGCAGTTGTTCCGGGTCCACCTGGCACGGCTGCGGCTGGTCCACCCGGGACCGGTCGAGGTGGACCGGGCGATCCGGGACCAGGTCGCCCGTGCCGCCACGCCCGAACAGGCGCGGCGGCGCACCGCCTTCCGGGACTGGCACCTGCGGGAGGTGTGCGGGTGGCCGGAGCACCTGGCGCCCGCCGACGCGGCGCGCGCGGTGCGGTTGAGCCCGGGCCACCTGGAGGGCGTGGTCGGCGCCTGGCACGCCTACGAGGACGCCGCCTACGACCGGCCCGTGATCGACAGGTGGTGGGAGGAACAGGGGCGGGGGCGCAAGCGCAGGCACAGGCAGCTGTACTACTACGAGTTCCGCGCTCTCGACCGACCGCTGACCGACAGGCAGGTGGCGAACCTGGCCAAGGTGCTGCCCGAGGGGGACGTCGACCGCGACGGGGCCGTGGTCGACGTGGAAGTGGAGCCGGGCGAGCACGACTTCCGGTGGGTGGACGTCGAACTGCTCTCCGCGTACTTCGACGCGGGCCTGCACTTCCGGCAGAGCGGCGCGCGGAGCCTGTGGCTGCGGGTGCCCTCCGGCCTGGCCGACCTGGTCGAGCCCTACCGGCGCCCCGGCGTCGTGGGGATCACCGACCTCGGCGAGGACCTGCTCGTGGAGCTGAACCGCTACGAGGAGGACGGCGAGCACGCTTACCGGGGCACCGACCCCAGCCCCTGGCTGGCCGGGATGGCGCCGGTGCGCGACGAGCTCGCGCGGGGCGACCTGCGGGCCCTGCACGTCGCGTGGACGGCGGCCGACTCCCTGGAGGGCCGGGAGCCGACCCCGCCGCCGGCCCCGGAGCCGCCCGGCCTGGCCGACCCCACGCCGGGGCTGGCGGCGCTGCGCCACTTCCTCGCCCACGTCCCCTGACGGTCGCGCGTGCGCAGGGGCTTCGCGCGGCGCGGCGATCCGGCGCGTGCTCGACCACCTCGCCGTCCTCCGCCGCCCGTTCGCTGCCCCGCCCGCCCCGCTGCCCGATCGGCGCTGCCCGACCGGAGCTGCTGATCACCGCTGTCCGGCCGGTGCCGTCCGACCGTCGCTATCGGACCGGTGCTGTCCGTACGGTGCTGTCCGACCAGCGCCGTCAAACCGGCGGCGGCCCGCTCGACGGGCCGCCGCCGCGTCCGGCGGTCAGCGCAGGCGCCTGATCTCGCCGCGGGTGCGGTAGAACGACCCGCTCGCCGACGTCAGCACCTCCGAGACCAGGTACCGGGCGCCGGGCACGCGGATGTTCTTGGGGAACTGCACGCCCCACGTGCGGTCGTACCCGTCGGAGACGACGTGCACCCGGACCCGGCCGCCCTCCTGCACGCACTCGACCACCACGCCCTCGCCCGGGGCGACGTGCGAGACGACCTCGACCTCGGCGGTCGCCTCGACGCGGTCGATGCTGCCGGCCTTGATGTCCTGGCGCGGCGGCAGCTGCCCCTGCTCGGCCGCGCGCACGGCGTCCGGGCCGGCGTCCAGGCAGGCGAGCGACCCGTCGGTGGTCACGAGGTAGAGCCGTTCGTCGCGGTACTGCATGGAGAACGCCGAGCCGCACCCGGTGGCGAGCTTCCACAGCCGGGTGCCGTCGGCGGCGAAGCAGTACACCGAGGACTGGTTGTCGCCCGCGAAGACGAACCCGCCGTCGGGCGAGGTCGCGCAGGAGAACACGGGCGCGTCGCAGCGGTAGAGGCCCGTCTCGCGCCCGTCCGACTTGGCGAACCGGTGCACCCGGCCCCGGCTGGTGCCCGCGAAGACCTCGGTGCGCTCCTGCCAGCCGAACAGCACCTCCCCGACGGTGTCGGAGTGCCAGGCCCGGTGGCCGCGGCCGGTGTAGTGGGTGACGCCCCGGGCGTGGCCGTGGAAGACGCCCTCCGCCGAGCAGCGGACCATCCAGGCGCTGTCGCCGGTGGCCGGGCACGACCACTGGAACTCGTCCTCGTGGTCCACCACCGTCACCCGGCCCTGCCGGTCGGACACACCGAGCACGCCGTCGTGGATGTCGAGCCAGTAGATGTCCACGTCCTCGGCGATCTCGTAGGCCACCCGGGGCACCTTGGCGCCCAGGTCGTAGACCTGGCCGTCGTCGCAGCCCGCGTAGATCCAGAAGTCGTCGGCCACGATGCACTTGACCGCGTCGGGCAGCCCGAACCGCCCGGTGACCCGGCCGTCGTGGGTGAGGGTGTAGACGTCGCCGTTCTCGTTGCCGACCCAGGCGTGGTCCTCGCCGATGAAGATCCCGAACGCCGGGGCCCCGGAGGCGAACCGCCACAGCACCGGCGCCTGGTGGGCGGTCGAGCGGGTGCTGACGATCTGCCGCCGGCTCACCGGCCGGCGCCCGCGCACCCCCCGGACGGCGGGGGCGTAGCCCTTGCGCACCTTCTCGCCGATCTTCTTCTCGGCCGCCTTGAGCGCCTTGGCGTGGTCGGCGAAGGTCGCGCTGCGCACCTGCCCCTGCTCCCCGATGCGCCCGTAGGTGATGGTGACCTCGGTGCCGTCGACCCGCACTTCGTAGAACTTGTGCGCGCCACCGCCCGCCTCGGACAGCTCCAGGTACGTCGTGGCAGACATGCGTTCGCTTCCCCTCTTCCGCGGCAACTGCGCGCACGTTATCCACCGGCACCGACAAAACCGGGAACGCGCCCGGTCCCGGCGGGTGCGCCGGGACCGGTCAGGAATCGAGAAGCGCCGGGCGGCGGCCCGCGCCTAGCGTTCCCGCCATGACCCCGATCGAGAGCACCACGGCCTGATGTGCCTGCGCCGCCCGGGGCCGGGCGTCCCGCCGGCCCGGGACGGCGCCGGGCCACCGCCCGCCGGCCCCCGGCCCGGTGAGGGCCGCGGCACGCCGAGCCGGGTCACAGCACCGCACACCGCGAACGTCGAGGAGGACCAGCGATGAGCCGCACCGAGTCCAGCGCGTACGAGGGTTTCACCGCCGAGGAGCGGGCCGCCATGAAGGACCACGCCCGGGAGCTGAAGAAGGAGGCGCGCCGCAGCTCGCGCGCGGACAAGGCGGCCGAGGCGGTGCGGGACCTGCTCGCGAAGATCGCCGAGATGCCCGACGCCGACCGGGTGATGGCCGAGCGCGTGCACGCCGTCGTCACGGCCAACGCCCCGATGCTCGCCCCGAAGCTCTGGTACGGGATGCCGGCCTACGCGCTGGACGGCAAGGTCGTGTGCTTCTTCCAGAGCGCGGACAAGTTCAAGGCGCGCTACGCCACGCTCGGGTTCAGCGACCAGGCGGGCCTGGACGAGGGCGCGATGTGGGCGACCAGCTACGCCCTGGCGGAGGTGACGGCCGAGGTGGAGGAGCGCATCGCCGCCCTCGTGCGGCGGGCGGTGGGGTGAGCCGCGGCCGGTCGCCCGGCGGGCGGGAGCCCCGCGTTCGGCGCCGGCCCGGACGCCGGCGGGCGGGGGATCGAACCGCCGCCCGCTGGTCGGATCGGGCGGTACCGGGCGCGGCCCGGGGCGCACCTCCCGCACCCTGTTGTCCGGGCACGGTGCAGGATGCCCGGTCGGGAGGTCGTGATGGCGGTGCGGTTCCGGTTGTTGGGCGGTGTCGAGGCCGACGTCGGCGGTGTGCCGGTGGCGCTGGGCCACGCCAAGCAGCGCGGGGTGCTGGCGGTGCTGCTGGTGGAGGCCGGCGCCCCGGTCACGGCCGACGCCCTGCTGGAGCGGGTGTGGGGCGATCGGCTCCCGGCCAGGGGCCGGCACGTGCTGCACAGCTACGTCTCCCGGTTGCGGGCGGTGCTGGCGGTGACCGAGCGGGTGCGGCTGGTCCGCCGCCCCGGCGGCTACCAGCTCACCGCGGACGAGCAGGACGTCGACCTGCACCGGTTCGGCCACCTGGTGGCCCGGGCGCGCGCGGCGGACGACGAGCGGGCCGCGGCGCTGTTCGACGAGGCGCTGGGGCTGTGGCGGGGCGAGCCGCTGCCCGACCTGGACACCCCCTGGGCCGAGGCGCTGCGCGCGAGCCTGGCGGCGCAGCGCCTGGCCGCCGAGCTGGACCGGGCCGACCTCGCGCTGCGCCGAGGCCGGCACGCGGAGCTGCTGCCCGACCTGGCCGAGCGCGCGCGGCGCCACCCGCTGGACGAGCGGGTCGCCGCGCAGTTGGTGCTGGCCCTGTACCGCAGCGGTCGCCAGGCCGACGCGCTGGAGCACTACCGGCGGGTGCGCGCCCGGCTGGTCGACGAGCTGGGCGCCGACCCCGGCCCCCGGCTGCGGGACCTGCACCAGCGGGTGCTGGCCGCGGACCCCGACCTCGCCGCCGACGGGCCCGGCGCGGCGCGCGCGAGCGCCGCGGCCCCGGTGCCGCGGCAGCTGCCCGCCGTGCCCCGGTCGTTCACCGGCCGCGCCGCGGAGCTCGCCGCGCTGACCGCGTCGCTGGACGAGGCGCCCTCCGGCACCGTGGTGATCTCGGCGATCGGCGGGTCGGGCGGCATCGGCAAAACCTGGCTCGCGCTGGCCTGGGCGCACCGCCACCGCGACCGGTTCCCCGACGGGCAGCTGTTCGTCGACCTGCGCGGGTTCAGCCCCGACGGCGAGCCCGTGGCGGCGGAGACGGCCGTGCGGGGGTTCCTCGACACCCTCGGCGTCGAGCCGGACCGCGTGCCGGGCGACCCGGGCGCCCGGGCGGCGCTGTTCCGCAGCCTCATCGCGGGCCGGCGGGTGCTGATCGTGCTGGACAACGCGGCCACCGCCGACCAGGTGGTCCCGCTGCTGCCCGGTGACGGCTCCGCCGCGGTGCTGGTCACCAGCCGCAACCGGCTCACCGAGCTGATCACCCGCCACGGCGCCCACCCGCTGCGGGTGGACGTGCTGTCCGACGCCGAGGCCCGGCAGGTGCTGGTCGACCGGTTGGGCGCGCGGCGGGTCGAGGCCGAACCCGACGCGGTGCGCAGGCTGCTGGCCTGCTGCGGCGGGCTCCCCCTCGCCCTGGGCGTCGTGGCCGCCCGCGCCACCGTCCACCCGGACTTCCCGCTGTCCGCGCTGGCCGACGAGCTGCACGACACCGCGACCAGGCTGGCGGCGCTGGACGACGGCAACCCCGCCACCAGCCTGCCGGAGGTGCTGTCCTGGTCGGTCGACGCGCTGGGCGAGCGGCCGGCGCGGGTGCTCGCGCTGCTGGGCCTCGCGCCGGGGCCGGACACCGGCCTGCGCGCCGCGGCCGACCTCGCCGGCCTGGACGTCGCGGCCACCCGGTCGGCGCTGCGCGCGCTGGAGGACCTGCACCTGGTGCAGCAGCGCGCGCCGGGCCGCTACGGGATGCACGACCTGGTCAAGCTCTACGCCGCCGACCGCGCCCACCGCACGCTCCCCGAAGCCGACCGCGACGCGGCGCTGCGCCGGCTGGTCGGCTTCCTGCTGCGCACCGCGTTCGCCGCCGAGCGGGTGCTCGACCCGCACCGCGAACCCATCCGGCTCGCCGACTTCCCGGACTGCCACCCGCTGTCGCCGCCCGACCAGGACGCCGCGCTGGACTGGTTCGCCACCGAGCACCGCACCCTGCTGGCCGTGCAGCAGTTCGCCGCGCGCCGGGGCTGGCACGACCCGGTCTGGCAACTGGCCTGGTCGCTGGACACCTTCCTCTACCGGCGCGGGCACCTGCAGGACGCGGTGGTGGTGTGGCGGGCCGGGGTCGCCGCCGCAGAGCGGCAGGGCGACCCGCGCGCGCTGCTGCTCGCCCACCGCCTGCTGGGCGACGCCGCCGCCTTCGCCGGGCTGCCCGACGAGGCCATGCGGCACCTGGTCCGCGCCCTGGAGCTGGCCGAGCGCACCGACGACCGCACCACCCAGGCCCACACCCACTACACGCTCACCCGCGCCTGGGAGCAGCGCGGGGAGGACCGGCGGGCGCTGGACCACGCGCTGCGGGCGCTGCGGCTCTATCAGGAACTGGGCCGACCGGAGTGGGAGTGCGCGGCGCTGAGCGCGGCGGGCTGGCTGTACGCCAGGGTCGGCGACCACGACCAGGCGCGCGCGCACTGCCGGGCGGCCCTGGAGCTGGGCGACCGCCGGCCCGATCCCACCCTCGCCGCCGCCGTGATGGACACCCTGGGCTACAGCGCCCACCGGACCGGCGACCACGCGGAAGCCCTGGAGCACTACCGCGAGGCCCTGGAGCTGTACCGCGAGCACGGCAACACCTACAACCAGGCCGACACCCTCGACCGGCTCGGCCTCGTCCACCGCGCCCTGGGCCGACCCGACCGGGCCCGCGAGGTCTGGGGGCAGGCCCTGGACCTGTACCGGGCCCAGGACCGCGCCGACGAGGCCCGCCGCGTCCAGGACCGGCTCGACGGGGCAGAGCGGGACACCACCTGACGATCGGCCCGACCCCGAGGTATTCCTTGACATGAATATTCTCGTTGGTGAATGCTTTGGCGCGTGGACGGGATCGCAGCGCTCGGGGACGCCGCGCGGTGGCGCATCGTGGAGCTGCTGGCCGTGCGCCCCCGGTCGGTCGGTGAGCTGGCCGAGTTGACCGGGTTGCGGCAGCCGCAGACCACCAAGCACCTCCAGACCCTCGCCCGCGCCGGCCTCGTCACCGCCGTCCCGCTGGGGCAGCGCCGCGTCTACGCGGTCGAACCGGCGCCGCTGGCGGACCTCGCGCGCCGGGTGCGGGACCTGGCCGAGACCGCCGAGGCGCACAGCGGCGAGCGGGACGTCCTCGCGCGCTACCGCGCCGCCCTCGAAGCGGAGACCGCGGTCGCGGTCCGGGAGCGGTGGGCGGACGGGCGCGCCTTCTCGTTCGACCGCCTGCTGGCCGCGCCCCGCGAGGTCGTCTGGCGGCACTGGGTCGACCCGGACCTGCTGGCGTCGTGGTGGGCCCCGCCGTCGATGGCGGTCACCGACTGCGCCCTCGAGCCGCGGGCGGACGGGCGCGCCGTCCTGGCCTACCGCGACGCCGAGGGGCGCTACCGCTCCGAGGGGCGGGTGAACACCGCGGAGGAACCCGGGCGCCTCGTGTTCGACCTGTCCGTGCTCGACGCGGCGGGAGCCGTCTCGTTCTCCGGCCACTACGACCTGGCGCTCACCGAGGCCCCCGGCGGCACCCGCCTGCGGCTCGACCTGCGCATCACCGGAACCACCGTCGGGGCCGCGCCCCACATCGCCGGGATCGACACCGGCTGGGGGCAGGTGCTCGACAACCTCGCCGACGTCGTCGGCGCGACCGCGGACCCGAGCACGGAGGAACAGCAGTGACCGCGATGACCAGCCCCACCGGCCGCAGGGTGACCGCGAACATCGGCCTGACCCTCGACGGGCGCTACAACGGCCCCGGCGGTCCCGGCGACCTGGGCGCGATCGTCCCGTACGCCACCACCGAAGTCGCGCGCGACCACCTCACCCGCATCCGGGAGAACGCGACCACCGCGCTGCTGGGCCGCCGCAACGCCGAGGGCTTCCTCGGGTTCTGGCCGCCGGTCGCCGACGACGAGAACGCCGACCCGCGCGACCGCGGCTACGCGAAGTGGTTGGTGGACGTGGAGAAGGTGGTCCTGTCGAGCACCTTGACCGAAGCGCCGTGGGAACGCGCCCGCGTGGTGGACGCCCCCGCCGCCGACGTCGTCACCGGGCTCAAGGCGGGGGGCGGGGGCGACATCCTGGTCAACAGCAGCGCGAGCGTGATCAAGGCCCTGCTGTCGGCGGACCTGCTCGACCGGCTGCACCTCCTGGTCTGCCCCGAGATCGCCGGTGGCGGGCAGCGGCTGTTCGACGACGGGCTGCCGCGTTCCCGGTGGGCGGTCACCCACCAGGAGACCGGCGAACTCGGTGAGATCGCCCTGGTCTACGACCGCGTGCGCTGACGGCTGCACCGTCCTTTGTGGACGAGGATCCTGCCGGAGCCCTGATCCGTTGCAGGAAGGTGAAGTCCCGACTAGCGGCGGCGATCCTCGTCCACGACCTCGGTGGCGCCGTTCCTGCCGAACGCCGCCCACAGGTTGAGCCCGATGACGCCGAGCCCGATCGCGCCCCACAGCCAGATGAAACCGTTGTCCTTCGGGATGTTGACGAACCCGAAGACCAGGATCGCCAGCCCTCCCACGGCGCCGAAGACCGCTGCCGGCTTGGACGGTCGGATGCGTGCCACGATGGCCTCCCCAGGATGATCAGTCCCCAACGGTTGCCCTCCCGGGGTGGACGTCAAACGCACCCGTGAACGCGGTCCGCCCCGGGGCCGGGCCGCTCGCGGCGTCTTCGCGCGATCGGGCAGGCGGCGTCCCGACCGGGAGGCGCCCGGCCGGGACGCGGTCCGCGCGGGGCCTCAGCGGTCGGCGGCGGCCCGCGCCGGGCGCTCCGCGGGCGCCGGCGCGCGGCCCCGCACCAGCACGGGCACCGCCGCCGCGGTCAGCGCCGCGCCCAGCCACATCACCGCCACCAGCCCGAACCCGTCGGCCACCAGGCCGCCGCCGAGCGCGCCCAGCGCGATCGCCCCGTTGAACACCCCGGAGAACAGCGCGGACGCCGACTCGTGGGCGTGCGGCGCGGCGGCGAGCAGCCAGGTCTGGGTGCTCACCGACACCGCCCCGTACGCCAGCCCCCACACCACCAGCAGCCCCGCCGCGGCCGGCGCCGACGTGCCCGCCACCGGCACCAGCGCCACCGTCGCCGCCAGCACCCCGCTGACGACCAGCAGCGTCGCCCGGGGCGAGCGGGCCGCCCCGGCTCCGCCCGCGAAGGTGCCCGCGACCCCCGCCACGCCGTACACCAGCAGCAGCGCGGCGATCGCGCCCGGCTCGACCCCGGCCACGCCCTCCAGCACCGGCCGCACGTAGGTGTAGGCGGCGAAGTGCCCGACGACCACCAGCGACACCACGGCGAGCCCGGTCGCCACCGGGGGGTGGGCGGCCAGCCGCACCGTGCCGCCCAGCCGCACCGGCCGGTCGACCGGCAGCCGGGGCAGCACGACCAGCAGCGCGAGCACGACCACCAGCGCCGACCCGGCCACCACGGCGAAGGCCGCCCGCCAGCCCAGCACCTCGCCCAGGTGGGTCCCGGTCGGCACACCCAGCACGGACGCCACGGCCACCCCGCTGAAGACCAGCGACGTGGCCGTCCCCACCGACGCCGGGGGAGCCAGGCGCGCGGCCAGCCCGCCGGCCAGGGCCCACACCCCGCCCACGCCGAACCCCACCAGCACCCGCGCCACCACCAGCACGGCGAACGACGGCGACCAGGCCGCGACCAGGTTCCCCAGGGCCAGCAGCCCCATCAGCACGCCCAGCACCGCCCGGCGGTCGGTGGCCCCGAACGCCGGGACGAGCAGGGGAGCGGACAGCGCCGCGACCACGCCGGTCACCGTCAGGGTCAGCCCGGCCGTCCCCTCCGTCACGCCCAGGGCGGTCCCGATCGGCGTCAGCAGCCCCACCGGGAGCATCTCGGAGGTGACCACGGTGAAGGTGGCCAGCGCCAGCGCCACCACCGCGGGCCAGCCCCGGACGTCCCCGCGTTCCTCGATCTCTCGCATGTCCCCAGCCAACGCGGGCGCCCGGTCGGGAACAACGGCCGATCACTCACGCTTCCATGAGCAGGGCTACTGGATCGGGGGGCGTCGGTGAGCGGTCTGGAGATCAGGGAGCTGGAGGCGTTCCTCGCGCTGGCGCGGGAGCTGCACTTCGGCCGGGCGGGGCAGCGGCTGCACGTGTCGCAGAGCCGCGTCAGCCAGCTGATCCGCGCGCTGGAGTCCCGCGTCGGCGCGCCGCTGGTCGAGCGGACCAGCCGCCGCGTGCGGCTGACCCCGCTGGGCGAGGGCTTCCTGGCCGACCTCGACCCCGCCTACGACCTGCTGCGCCGGGCGGTCGACGACGTCCGCGCGGCGGCGCGCGGTGTCGCCGCGTCGCTGCGCGTGGGCTTCCAGGGCGCGGTCGACGGCCACCTCGCCGACGCGCTCACGCTGTTCGGCGAGCGGCGCCCGGACTGCGCCGTGGAGCTGGTGGAGATCCCGCTGGCCGACCCGTTCGGCGCGCTGCACCGCCGGGAGGTGGACGCCGCGGTCGTGCTGCTGCCGGTGCGGGAGCCCGACCTCGTGGTCGGGCCGGTGTTCTCCCGCAACCCGCACACCCTGGCCGTCTCCGCCCGCCACCCGTTCTCGGCGCGGGCGGCGGTGAGCGCGGAGGAGCTGGCCGGCTGCGCGGTCATCGGCGTCCACGCCACCGCGCCCGGCTACTGGCGGGACGTCCACGCCCCGACGCGCACGCCCGGCGGCCGCGCGGTGCCGGCCGGACCCGCGGTCCACACCCTGCAGGAGGGCCTGAGCCTGGTCGCGGCGAACCGGGGCGCCATGCTGCTGTGCCGGGCGACGGCCGTCCACCACGCCCACCGCCGCTCGGTGGTGTTCGTCCCCGTCACCGGCCTGCCCGACTCCGAACTCGGCGTCGTCCGGCACCGCCGCCACCCCGGGCCGCAGGCGCGCGCCTTCGCCCAGGCCGTCCTCGACACGCTGCCCGGCCGGTCGACCGGGCAGCGCGGGGGCCGGCGCGGCAGCGGCGCGGCCGGCGCCCGCACCCCGGCCGGCCGGGGTCCGCGGCCGGAGCCCGGAGCCGGGCAGTCGCCGCCCCGCCGCGCAGCGGTCCAGGGGTGACCGGGGCTTCCCGCGAACCCGCCGGAGCCGGCGGGGAGCCCGCCCGGCGCGGGGTCGGTCCGGTGCGGGTCGGTCCGGTGCGGGGTCAGTCCGCCAGGGACAGGTCCTGCGGCCCGAGGGTGGTCGACCGCACCAGCTCCCGCAGCAGGTTGTCGTTCAGGGAGTTGCCGACCGGCTCGCCGACCTCCTCCCGGGTCAGGTTGGGCACCCCGCGCGCGGACAGCCGCTCGCGCACGGCGGCGACCCGGTGCTCGACCCGCTTGGCGGTCCAGCCCGCCCCCGGCCGCAGCCGCGCCAGGCGCAGGGCGCTCTCCTTCCAGGTCAGCGGTTTCGGGTCGGCCTCGCGCAGCAGGTAGTGCCAGCCGAGCACGACGAGCACCAGCCGCTCCTCGGGGGTGAGCGGGTGGGGCCGGGGCGGGTCGGTGGCCTCGCCGTGCCGGGCGTGCGGCCGGCTGCCGTCCGGCCCGGCCACGAACACCTCCAGCAGGTGCTCGCGCTCGCGCGAGCCCGGCACGTGCAGCGGCGTGTAGCCCTCGGCCAGCGGGATCGCGCCCTCGTCGGCGAACAGCCACTGGGAGCGGGGCAGCCGGATGGGCCTGCGCCCGGTGTTGCGCAGCCACCACCGGCCGTGGCGGCAGGTCAGCTCACCCTGCCTGCGGCTGACCTGCCGGTCGTCCTCGCCGAGGCAGACGTGCACGTCCGGCCGGTTGCGCCCGAAGTAGACGGTCCGACCCTCCTTGGGCCCCACCGCGTAGCCGCCGCCGAGGGCCAGCGCGTGCACCGAGCCCGCCACCGCGCGCGGGACGCCCCGCGCCAGGCTGTCGTGACCGCCGGGCAGCACCAGGCCGCCCATGTGCCGCAACCGTGGATCCACCGCGATCTCCTCACCTGTCGCAGACTGCGCCCTGCACACCCCTGGGCAGGCTCTCCACCACCTGCTCCCCGTCGGTGCCGCGGACCAGGAAGCAGTACTTGCGGCCGGCCTCGACCGGGAGCCTGGCGGTGCGCCGGTGCTCCGCCGGCACGGTCCGGCGCTGCTCGCCCTCCGGCCAGAAGACGACCGCGAAGTACAGCCCGTCGTCCTCCGCGGTCCACGTGAGCACGACCTGCCCGCCCAGGTCGGTGGGCTCGTCGAGGACCAGCGCGGGCGCGGGCGCGGCGCTCGCCGTCCGGTCCGGAGCCGCCTGCTCCCCGCCGCGCGGCCACCCGGCGAACGCGACCACCCCGGCGACCACCACCGCGATCACCACCGCGACCACCGGGCCGGCCGCGACCGCGCGCCACCGCCGCGAGGCCCCGCGGGGCGGGTCCTGCGGCCCCGGCCCGTCCCCGGTCGGCGGGAGCGACCGCTTCGCGGGGTCGGGCGCGAGCAGCCGGCCGATGGCCGTGGACAGCGCGACCGGGACGTCGGGCCGGCTGATCGCGGGCACCGGGTCGCCGAGCACGCGCAGGACGCGCTCGCCGGTCATCTCGCCGATCCGGGCGGGGTGGGGGGAGTGGCCGGTCAGCGCGAAGTGCAGCACCGCGCCGAGCCCGTACAGGTCGGTCCTCCCGTCGGTCACGCCCGTGCGCAGCGCCTCCGGCGAGACCCACTCCACGCCGTGCAGCGGATCGCGCCGGAACGCCTGCCGCGCGGCGACGCCGAAGTCGGCCAGCACCGGCTCGCCGGTGGCGCGGAACAGCACGTTGAGCGGGCTCACCCCGCCGTGCAGCACGTCGACCCGGTGGGCGGCGAGCAGCGCGCGCGACAGCGCCCGGCCCAGCGCGCCCACCTCGTCCGGCGACAGCGGGCCGGCGCGCCGCACCCGCTCCGCCAGCGACTCGGCGCACAGCTCCATCCGCAGCGCGTGCCTGCCGCCCACCAGCACGACCCGCTCGACCGGCAGCACCGGGGCCGACAGCGCCGCGAGCCGGACCCGGTCGCGCTCGACCGCGGCGAGGGTCCGCCGGTCGAACCGGCCGGGGTACACCTTCAGCGCCGCCCCCTCGACGGCGTGGACCTCGGCGACCGGCCCCCGGGCGAGCAGGCTCATCGAACCGCGAACACCGCCCTGAGCCGCGCGGCGACCGGCCGCCGCGCCAGCGCCCCGCGGATGCCCCGCACGGCGCCCCACGCCGCGGCCACGGCGCGGTCGTCCGCGCCCGCGCCCGACCACACCGCCGCGTCCAGCCCGTCGGCCAGCCGGTCCAGGCAGTCCACCACGGCGCCCTCCGACACCGCGGCCAGGTCGCGGGCGGTCATGCCGGGCGTGACCGGGACGCCGTGGGCCCGCAGCAGGTCGCGGGCCTCCCACCAGGCCGCGACCACGCCGCGCGCGCCGGTGAGCCGCCTGCGCCGCCAGGTCCGGACGCCCTTCGCCGCCGGGATCGCCACCACCGCCAGGACGAGCAGCGCCGCCAGGCCGGCCGCGAGCCACCCCGCCACCGCGCGCAGGTCGACGTCCGGGCCGGGGCCGGGGTCCGGCTCCGGCGCGGGCAGCGGCGGGTCGGGCAGCCGGTCCGGCGGCGGCAGCCCGGCCCGCGCCCGCGCGGTGGCCCCGGCCAGCCCGGACCCGGCCGCCGGCGCCCCGCTCGCCGCGCCGGCGGGGTCCAGCGGCACCCAGCCCACGTCGGCGACCGCGACCTCCGGCCACGCCAGCACGTCGCGGTTGCGCACCACCACGCGGCCGTCGTCGCCCGCGTCCCGCGGGGCCCGGAACCCGACGGCCAGCCGCGCCGGGATGCCGACGGCCCGGGCCAGCACCACGTAGGAGGCGGCGAACTGCTCGCTGGTGCCCCGCTTGGTCTCCAGCAGGAACTCGCGCAGCTGCGGCCAGCCGCTGCCGGTCGGCAGCCCGTCGCCCGTCGCGAGCCGGTACTCGCGGCCGAGGTAGCGCTCCAGCACCAGCGCCGTGCGGAAGGTCGCCCGCCCGCCGCCGGTGGCCGTGCGCGCCAGCTCCGCGACGCCCGGCGGGAGGTTGCCCAGGCCGCCGGTCTCGACCTCGGTCGCGACCCCGGCGTCGCGCAGCCGGTCGGGGTCGACCTCCGGTTCCCACCACCGCAGGTCGTACTCCACGGGCCCGGTCCGGCCGGGCGCCAGCAGCGCGCCGGTGTCCCGGTCCACCAGGGGCGCGATGCCGGTCACCGAGGCGGGCATCGCCTGGCTGGGCACCCACTGCCCGCCGGCGGGGACGGTGAGCCGCGCGGAGCGCGGCCCGGTCGGCACGCGCACGCCGCCGGGCGGCCCGATCCCCACCCCCAGCCGGTGGTAGCGCTCCCGCGGCGTCCACGTGACGCCGTCGAACCCGTCCAGCACCACCAGCCGCCAGCGGTCGACCGGCGCGTCGCCCGCGTAGCCGAAGACCTCGGCGTCCGGGTCCGACAGCCGGGCGGCGACCTCGCTCAGCGGGCTGACCGCGCGCGGCAGCGGCGCCTGCGCGAACCGGTTCTGCTGCAGCGAGAACGCGGGCCCCGTCCCGACCGGCGCCACCGCGACGCCCGCCACCAGGCACAGCGCCACCGTCGGCACGACCGCCGCCCGCGCCCGGGTCGCCAGCAGCCCGGCGACGACCCCGGCGTAGGCGAACGCGACCAGCGTCGCCCCGAGCCCGGACAGGGCCGCGAAGCTCTGGCTCAGCACCAGCAGCACCAGGCTCGGCGCCACCGCGACGGCGGGCCGGCCCAGCAGCTCCACCCCGATCACGGCCGCGAACAGGACCAGCAGCGGGACGAACAGGTACAGCTCGGCCTCCGGCAGCACCGGCCACGTCGACTGCAGGGTCAGCTGCCACGACTCGGTGACGCCGGCGACCAGCGCCCGCGCGCTCGCGGCGGTCGGCAGGCCGCCTGCCGTCGTGGCGAACAGCGACACCTCGACCAGCGCCACCGACCCCGCGGCGAACGCCAGCGCCGGCCGCACGGGCCGCAGCGCCGGGACCCGCAGGCACAGCTCCACGACCGCGTAGCACGCCGCCAGCACCGCCGCGACCGGCGGCAGCAGCACCCGCAGCCCGAACACCGGGGCGAACAGCAGGCCGGGGATCCCCGCGGCGGCCAGCACCCACAGCACGCGCGACCTCATCGGGCCACCACCGCCTGCCAGCGCAGCGCCGCGTCCGCGGCGTCCACCGCGGACAGCACCCGGACACCGGGGACCACCGGCGCGGAGCCGCCCAGCGCGACCACGACGACGTCGGCGTAGCGCGGGCGCAGCGCGGCGAGCGCGGCCCGGTCCGCCGCCGAGGCGACCGGGGAGACCACCACCAGGACCCCGCCGTCGGCGCGCGCCGGCGCCGCGGGGACCAGCGGCTCGCCGGGCTCGCCGGCGCGCCGCACGAGGCACAGCTCGTCCAGCAGCCGCCGGACCGCGTCGCCCGAGCCGGACCCCGTGCCCACGTCGAGGCCGCCGGAGGCGACCAGCCGGCAGCGGTGCCCCTCCCGGACCGCCGCGACCACCAGCGACGCCGCCAGCTCGACCGCCTCCTCGAAGTCCGGCTCCGCCGCCCCGCCCCGGTCGTCGAGCAGCACGGTGAACCGCGGCTGGTGCGGGTCGGCGCAGTCGCGCACCATCAGCCGCCCGGTCCGCGCCGTGGCCTTCCAGTGCAGGTGGCGCACCTCGTCGCCGGGCACGTACTCGCGCACCTCGCGGACGTCCAGCGACCCGCGCGGGGAGTCCTCGGTGGCCGCGCCGTCGTGGTGGTGCAGCGGCAGGCCGCCCGCCACCGAGCGCACCGGGTGCGTGCGCGGGTAGACCCACAACGCCGCGGCGCCGCCGAGCTGCAGCTCGCAGCGGCCGAGCCCGAGCACGTCGGAGCGGCGCAGGCGCAGCGGCCCCACCTGGTGCCTGCCGCGCCGCCCGGTGGGCAGCTCGTTGACGTAGGACTGCTCCGCGCCCGGCGCGAGCGAGCGCACGGCGATGGTCAGCTCGTGCCCGCCGGCCCGGTCCACGGCGGTGAAACCGGCCTGGCGGCGCGGGCCGGGGTTGTGCACGCGCAGCGTGAGCCCCGCCCTGCCGCCCCGCTCCACCCGGTCGCGGAACAGCTCCCGGACCACCCGCACCCCGGGCGGCCGGGCCGACACGACCGCCGCCGCGACGACCGCGCCCAGCGCGATCGCGCCCAGCGCGAGCACCAGGGGGTGGCCCGCCACCAGGCCGAGGGCGGTGAGCAGGACCCCGGCGGCGAGCGTGCCCGCACCCCTGCCCGTCAACCTCGTCATCGGGCCCCCGCACCGCCGACGACCGGCACCGGCACCTGCTCGAGCAGGTCGGCCACCACGTCCGCGGCCGTGCGCTGCCGCAGCTCGGCGTCCGGCGTGAGGATCAGGCGGTGGTCCAGCACCGGGTGCGCCACCTGCTTGACGTCGTCGGCCGTCACGTAGTCGCGCCCCCGCGTCGCGGCGACCCCCTGCGCGGCGCGGACCAGGGCGATGCTGCCGCGCGGGCTGGCGCCGTACCGCACGTCCGCGCACTGCCGGGTGGCCGAGGCCAGCGTCGCGGCGTAGCGCACCAGGGCGGTGTCGATCCGGATGCCGCGCACCTGCGCCACGGCGGCCTGCAGGGTCGGGATGTCCACCACCGGCGGCAGCTCGTCCGGGTCCACCCCGGCGCAGTCGCTGATGATCACCATGACCTCGGCCTCCAGGCTCGGGTAGCCCATCGGCAGCCGCATCAGGAACCGGTCGAGCTGCGCCTCGGGCAACCGGTAGGTGCCCGCCATCTCGATCGGGTTCTGCGTGGCGATCACCAGGAACGGCCGGGGCGCCTCGTGGCGCACCGAGTCGACCGTGACCCGCCGCTCCGCCATCACCTCCAGCAGCGCCGACTGCGTCTTCGGCGTGCCGCGGTTGACCTCGTCGGCCAGCACCACGTTGGCGAACACGCCGCCGGGGTGGAACACGAACCGCTCGTCGCGCTGGTGGTAGACCTGGACACCGGTGATGTCGCCGGGCAGCAGGTCGGGTGTGAACTGGATGCGGCTGAAGCTGCCCCCGATGCTGCGCGCCAGGCACCGGGCGAGCGTGGTCTTGCCGGTCCCGGGCACGTCCTCGACCAGCAGGTGCCCCTCGCACAGCAGCGCGGCCACGGCCAGCCGCACGACCTCCGGCTTGCCCCGGACGACCCGCTGGACGTTGTCGGCGATCCGCTCGTAGACCTCGCCGGCGCGGGTCGCGGTGGTGGTGGTCACTGTCTCACTTCCAGGTGATCGGGTCGGAGCGGGCGACGGTCCGGCCGTCGTGGCCGAGCACCGCGACCCACACGGTCTCGCCGGGAACGTCGTAGTTCAGCTCGCCGTGCGCGGCGTTCCCGGCGGCGTCGGCGGTGAAGCGCTCGGTCCGGACGTCGGCGTTGGAGCCGGAGCTGAGCCTGATCCGGTAGGAGGCGCCGGGGGAGAGGCCGGACATCGTGGCCTCCACCCACGCGCAGGCGGGCCGGTGGCAGTGGTCGGTCTCGGCCGGGCCGCCCTGTCGGATGACGGCCGAGGGGGTCGCGGTGGCGGCGGGCGGCTCGTCCTCGACCACGATGGAGCTCTTCTCCCCGTCGAGCAGCCGGCCGTCGGGCGTCCTGGTCACCGCGTGCACCGTGAAGGTGTAGGTCTTCTCGGCGAGCAGTTGCGGGTACACCACCCGGGTCCCGGTCACCTCCTGGGTCTCCTGGCCGGTCCCGGTGACCACGTAGTGCACGAGCGCCCCGCCGTTGAGCGCCGGCTGCCCCCAGCTGATCCCGACGTCCCGGCTCGGCCGGTCGTGGACGTCGTAGTCCGCCTTCAGGCCGACCGGCGCGCCGGCGGGCCGGACCGGCGCGCTCGGCGTCACCGGGTTGGACGACGTGCCCGGCCCCGTGCCGACCGCGTTGGTCGCGGTGACGGTGAAGACGTAGCTCTCGCCGTTGGCCAGGCCCTCGACGCCGGCCTGGCGGGCGTCCCCGCCGACCGTCGTGGACTTGGTCCTGTCGCCGTGCCGCCACGACACCAGGTACGAGGTGACCGGGGACCGGTTGTCCGGCGCGGCGTCCCAGGTGACGAGCGCCGAGCCGTCGCCCGGCCGCGCGGCGACCGACGGCGGGGCGCCCGGCCGGCCGGGCGGCACCGGGGCCGGTGGCGGCGTGGCCGGTGGCGGCGTGGTCGGCTCGGGCGGTCGCGGCGCGGGGGTGGTGGGCGTGGGCGCGCCGGGCAGGGCCGTGGTCGGGGCCGGCGCCGGGGTGGTCGGCGCCGGGACGGCCGGAGCGGTCCGGCCCGGCACCGGGTCGGGCCGCCCGGCCGGCGGCTGCCCCGGCAGCGCGACCTGCTGGTCGGGCCGCGGGTCGGGGACCTCCGTCCGCGGTGCGGGATCGCGCTTCCCGGCCACGTCGACGTCCTGCACCGCGCCGTGCCTGGCGACGACCAGGACCTGCGTGCCCTCGGAGTCCTCGACGTAGACCCGCTCGTCCTCGCCCTTGGCCAGCCGCGGCTCGCCGTCGCCCCGCTTGACCGGCTTCTCGTCGCGCAGCGCGCCGTCGGGCCCGTAGGTCAGCACCGCCCCGCGCTGCCGGTCCACCAGGACGACGGCCTCGCCGGTCGACACCGGCCCGTCGTAGTCGCCCGGCGGCAGCGCGACCCGGACCGGGACCACCGGCCGGGCGTCCGGGTCGACCAGCAGCAGGCTGCTGCGGTCCGGGTCGAGGATCGCCACCCGGCCGGCCAGGTCCGCGGCGGCGGGCCGCGCGTTGGGCGACAGCGACGCGCCCAGCGGCCTGCCCTCGCCGAACGCGCCGCCGTCGACGGTGTGCAGGCGGCTGGTGAACAGGTCGACGAACGCGGGGCGCCCGGCCAGCACGGTCAGCGCGCCCGCGTGGTCGGCCGGCGCGGAGACCGGGCAGCCGGACAGCTCGACCCCGTCCCGGGCCAGCGTGCAGATCGAGCCGACCCCGGTGCGGTGCAACCACATCGTGCCGTCTGCGGTGACCACCGGGCTGCCGATCGCGCCGCCCGCCGCCACGACCGCCGCCGGGTCGCCGAGGCGGACCACCTTGCCCGCGTTGCGGTAGACCGCGTAGGGGCCGCCGACCGCCTCGATGCCCAGCGGGACTTCGCCGGAGGGCGCCGTGCGCGAGCCCAGCGGTGTCAGCGTCGCCTTGTCGAACGGGGTGATCCGGCCCGGGCCGACCACGTAGCCGTGGGTGTCGCCCTGCAGGACCCGGCTGCCCTCCTCGGCGTGCAGCGGCAGCTGCGCGTCGACGTTCGCCGTGCCGCCGTCGACGTGGAACACCGCGGCCAGCACGGAGTTGTAGACCCAGTGGCCGGTCGTGGTGAACGGGGTGGCGGCCAGCGGTCGGGTGGGCCCGGCGAGCGCGCCGACCAGCGCCGCGGCGCAGAGGATGCCCAGCAGGGCGTACGGCCCGTTCCTGCGTGACGCCGAGGGCTTGGTGGTCACGGGCGGCAACCTATCCCCGTCGGCGGGGACCGGTCCCCGCCGGCGGTCTCAGGGGCTGAAGTGGAAGCTGTCGCGGATCCGGGCGAGCAGGGGCTGCGCGGCGTCCCACTGCTCCCGCAACGCCTGCGCGTCGCCGGCGAACAGCGAGAACGTCACCGTGTAGATCGCCGACCCGCGCGAGAGCGCCCAGACCCGCGTGCGGAACCACGTGGAGCCCGTCGTGGTCCGGTGGGTGTACTCCAGGTCGGCGGTGGAGCCGCCGTCGGTCAGGGCGGTCTGCTCGAAGTCGGCGTTGTCCCGGGCCGCCCGCCGGGCCCTCGCCTCGTCGGTCAGGTAGGCGAACGCCGACGTGCCGGGCCTGGTGGTGTCCCGCAGCACCCGCACGGCCGGCGCCCCGGTCCTGGGGTCGGTCTTGCGGCCCTCCCACAGGACGTAGGTCAGCGGGCCGTCCAGCGAGGGCTCGCGCCGCCAGTCCGCCGGGACGCTGATCAGGCAGGCCAGCTGCGGCTCCTGGTAGGTCTTCAGCGGGATCCGCGCGGCCGGGTCGGCCGCCGACCCGGTGGACGGCGGCGAGGCGAGCCCCCGCTCGCCCCGCGGGAGCGCGACGAGCAGGGCGGCGGCCACCACGACCGCGACCGCGAGCACGACGCCGGCCGCGATCAGCGGCTCGCGGCCGGAGCGCGGCCGGCGGGCCGGCAGCGCGTCGACCGTCGGGTCGCCCGGCGCGGCGGGCGCGACCGGCGGGGGCAGCGGCGGCGGCAGGGTGCGGGTGTTGGGCGCGGTCTCGCCCACGACCGTCACCGCGCCCGCCGGGTCCTCCTCCCGCGTGGGGTGCTCGACGCGCGCCCCGGCCCCGTGCGGCGCCTGCGCGGGCGGCGCGGCGGTCCCGGCGATCGCGGCGATCGCGGCGAGCCGGTCGAGGGCCTGCCGGGCGGTCCACCGCTCGGCGGGCTTCTTGCGCAGCAGCCCCTGCACGACCGGCCACAGCCGGCCGATGGCCACGTGCGGGTCCGGCTCCTGGGACAGCGCCGCCGCCAGCGTGGCCTGGATGTCGGGGCGCTGGAAGGGGGTCCGGCCCACGAGCATCCGGTAGAGCGTGATCCCCACCGACCACAGGTCGGCCGCGGGCAGGGCCTCCTCGCCGAGGATGCGCTCGGGCGCGATGTACTCCGGCGCGCCGGGCACCTGCCCGGTGGCGGTGAGCACCGAGGCCCCGTCGATCACCGCGATGCCGAAGTCGGTGAGGACCACGTCGTCGCCGTCCAGCATCACGTTGCCCGGCTTGACGTCGCGGTGCAGCACCCCGTTGGCGTGGGCGTGGTCCAGCGCCTCCAGCACCTGGATGCCGATGCGCGCGACCCGGTCGGCGGGCATCGGGCCGTCGGCGTCCAGCGCGTCCGCGAGCGAGCGGCCCGACAGCAGCTGCATGACGATCCAGGGCAGGCCGTTGTCGTCGGTCACCACGTCATGGACGGTGATGACGCGGGGGTGCCCGCTCAGCTTGGCGGCGGCCCTGGCCTCCCGCAGCGTGCGCCGGACCTCCGGGTCGTTCTGCCGGATTTCCCGGCCGCGCGGCTGGATCTCCTTCACCGCCACGTCCCGGTGCAGGAATTCGTCGTGCGCGAGCCAGACGACCCCCATACCGCCCCGACCGAGCGCCCGGCGCAGGCGGTACCGCCCGACCACCAACCGCCCCTCCGCCCCGTCCACGCCGGTAATGTACCGGCCACGGCGCGTGTCCGGTGCGAAAGGGGCGGCATTCCCCGCGCGAATTCCCCGGACCCCGTTGATCACCGCGAATGGCCCGGTCGTGATCGGGTAAAAATGCGGAATAATCTTCGTATTCCACGTCGGCGGGTTTACCCGCGACCGCTCCACGGCCCCCCGTCCGGGCGGGGCGGCGGCCGGGGACCCGGTCGCCCTCGCGGCTCGGCCGAGCGGAGCGGCGCGGGGCCGCTCGGGCGCGCCGGCGGAGCCGCCGATCTTGTCGGTGGGGCCGGGTAGCGTGCGCGCCGTGGACGCTGTCGAACGGATCCGGGAACTGGCCGACCAGGTCGTGGTGCTGCGCGACGCCTACTACCGGGGGTCGCCGTTGGTGGCGGACGCGGAGTACGACGCGATCGAGGACGAGCTGCGCCGGTTGATCGAGGCCGACCCGGAGCCGGCGCCCGACCCGAACCCGCTGGAGCAGGTCGGCGCGCCGGCGGTGCTGCACGCGCCGGTCCGGCACTCGCGCCCGATGCTGTCGCTGGAGAAGGCGACCAGGCCCGAGCAGGTGGCGGCGTTCCTCGACCGCTTCCCCGGCCAGCCGGTGGTGGTCATGCCCAAGCTGGACGGGCTGTCGCTGGCGCTGGTCTACTCCGGCGGGCGGCTGGTCCGCGCCGTCACGCGGGGGGACGGCACGACCGGCGACGACGTGACCCCGCTCGTGCGGGCGCTGGTCGACGGGGTGCCCGAGCGGGTGGCCGCGCCGGGCCGGGTCGAGGTGCGCGGCGAGGCGGTGATGCTGAGGTCGACCTTCGCCGCCTACAACGCCGCGCACCCGGACAAACCGCTGATCAACCCGCGCAACGCCGCCGCGGGCACCCTGCGCGCCAAGGACCCGGCCACGGTCGCCGGGCGGCGGATGCGGTTCTTCGCCTTCGACCTGGACACCTCCGAGGGCGGCGCGGCGGCCGACCTGGAGCAGGGGCTGAGCGCGCTCGGGTTCACCGTCGCCGACATGCGGCACTGCGACGACGCGGCGGGGGCCCAGGCGGTGATCGACGGGATCGAGGCGCGGCGCGACGAGCTGGACTACGACCTGGACGGCGCCGTGCTGCGGCTGGCCGACCGGGACGCCTACGCGGCGGCCGGGACGCGGTCGAACTCGCCGCGCGGCGCGCTGGCGTTCAAGTTCGCCGCCGAGGAGCGGACGACGGTGCTGTCCGACGTGGTGTGGGACGTCGGCAAGACGGGCAAGGTCGTGCCGGTCGCCTGGCTGGAGCCGGTGTTCGTGGGCGGCACGACGGTCACCCGCGCGACGCTGGCCAACCAGGAGGTGATCCGCGCGCGCGGCGTCCGGATCGGGGACACGGTGCTGGTGCGGCGCGCGGGCGACGTGATCCCGTTCGTGGCCGGTGTGCTGGACGAGTCCCAGCGCACCGGGGCGGAGCGGGAGATCGTGCCGCCCGCCGCGTGCCCGTCGTGCGGCCACGGGCTGACCGAGCAGGGCAACAGCCGCGAGCTGTTCTGCACCAACGTCGCCTGCCCCGCGCAGACCGTGCGCAGGCTGATCCACTGGGCGTCGCGCGCGGCGGCCGACATCGAGGCCGTCGGTCCGGTGTGGATCGAGCGGCTGGCCGAGGCCGGGCTGCTGGAGCACCCGTCGGACTTCTACCGGCTGACCAGGGAGCAGCTGCTGGAGTTCGAGCGGATCGGCGAGACCTCCGCGACGCGCATGATCGACTCGATCGCCGCCGGCCGCGCGGTGGGCCTGCGCCGGGCGCTGATCGGGTTCGCGATCCCGATGGCGTCGGAGGGCACCGCCACCCGGTTGTGCCGGGCGGGGTTCGGCTCGCTGGAGGAGGTCGCCGACGCGGGGGAGGAGCGGCTCCTGGCCGTGGAGGACATCGGCCCCAAGGTCGCGGCCTCGCTGGTCGAGCACCTCACCCGCCTGCGCCCCGAACTCGACCGGTTGCGGCGGTGCGGCGTCTCGCTGGACGTGCGCGAGGAGGACCTCCCGCCGGTCGTCGCGTCCGACGCGCCGCTGGCCGGCAAGACGGTGGTCATCACCGGCGCGATCAACGACCCGCGCTCGGGGGAGAAGGTGCCGCGCCCGGCGTTCCAGCGCCTGTGCGAGAAGGGCGGGGCCACCATCGCCTCTTCGGTCTCGGCGAACACCGACCTGCTCGTCACCGGGGCCGAGGTCGGCGCGAGCAAGATCGCCAAGGCGGAGAAGCTGGGCGTCGAGGTCGCCGACCAGGGCGTCATCTGGCAGCAGTTGATCGCGGCCAGGGTCGTCTAGGGCCGGCCGGGCCGCGTCGCGCGGCTTGGCACGGGGCCGCGCTCGGCGTGGCTTGGCGCGGGGGCTGCGCTTTGCAGGGCTCGGCGCGTAGGGCCGCGCTCCGCGCGGCGGCGCTTCAGCTCTCGCCTCAAGCCGCGCTCCGCGCGGCGGCGCTGTTCAGCGCAGCCGTGTGCCTCGTGTTCTCCCCGTACGGCCTGGGCGCAGCCCAATCATCTTTGTCGGGGGGTGTCAAGCACGCTCTTCGCTTGACACCCCCCGACAAAGATGATTGCCTCCGGCAGGCCGTGCGGGGAGAACACGACGCACTTTCCTTCTCCTTGGTGGCCTCTTGGCCGCTCTTCATACTAAGATCGCGCACCGATCCGGGGAATATTTGGTGCGGTACGGATCTAAGCTGAAGAGCTTTAAAGAGTCCTCGCCGGACAGGCAGGCCGCCAAGGAGAATGAAAAGAAACAGCGGTCGTGTTCTCCCCGCATGACCTGTCAAAGACGACCATGCTTTCTTGGGGGGTGCAAGCGAAAAGCGTGCTTGCACCCCCCAAGAAAGCATGGTAGCCCTCCGGGCAGGCCATACGGGGAGAACACGAGAGCATCGGTCTGCACGGGGCGTGCCGAAAGCCAGAAGCGAAAAGCGGAAGCGGAAGCGGGGTGTGCTGGGGTGTGGTGCGGGTCTGGTCGGGGGGTGTGGGTGCTGTGGGTGCGTTGGGCCGCAAGGTGTAAGCGGATGGGCTGAGGTGGTGAGCGTGTCCACACAGTTCTTTCGGTTAAGAAGTCGCTGCTGTTAATGCGCTGCCGGGGGTGCGGTGGAGGTGGGGAAGCGGCACTCTGGGAGGCGGTCCCGCTGTGCTGAACCGTTCGTCCCGTGACCGCTTCCCGGCCCGCGCGTTCCCTGTTCGACCGCGCGGAACAGGGCGGTCGCGGCCGGTCGGAGCAGTGGGGTCGGGATCTTGACTCGGACCACGTCCACGGATATGGTCTAGACCACTTGCCGGATGTGGCCGCCGTTCGTGGGCGTGCGCACCCGGCTTGATCCGGTCGCCGCGGAATTGGACCCTGCCCAGGGAATCCCCTTGGGGTTCCTCCGAAGGAGCTGGACAATGAGTGTGAAACGGAAGCTCGCGGCGGTGCTCGCGGGCGTGGGCATCGCCCCGTTCATCGTCGTGGTGTCAGCGGGGACGGCCAGCGCGCACGGCTACATCACCTCGCCGCCCAGCCGGCAGGCGGTCTGCGCCGCGGGCAAGGTCTCCAACTGCGGCGACATCATCTACGAGCCGGCGAGCGTGGAAGGTCTGAAGGGGCAGCAGAACTGCCACGGCGGCGACGGCCGCTGGGCGCCCCTGAACGACGACCGCAAGGCGTGGCCCGCCACGCAGGTCGGCAACAACGTCTCGTTCAACTGGCTGATCACGGCCAACCACTCCACCTCCACGTGGCAGTACTTCGTCGGCGGCAGCAAGATCGCCGAGTTCAACGACCACGGGCGCCAGCCGGGCCGGACGGTCAAGCACGACGTGAGCCTGGGCGGTCGCACCGGCCGCATCAAGCTGCTCGCCATCTGGAACATCGCCGACACGGCCATGGCGTTCTACAACTGCGTCGACCTCCAGGTCGGCCCCGGTGGCGGCCCCGGCCCGACGACGACCACGACGCCGACCACGACGACCACCGAGCCCACCACCACGACGACCACCACCCCGCCGGTGAGCGGTCCGTGGACGACGGGGGTCGCGTACTCGATCGGCTCGCAGGTCACCTACGGCGGCTCGTCCTACCGCTGCCTCCAGGCCCACACCTCGCTGGCCGGCTGGGAACCGCCGAACGTCGCTTCCCTCTGGCAGCGCGTGTAGGTCGCAAGCCGGCCCTCGCGCCGGGGTGCGCCACAACCGCACCGCACAGCAGTTCCGCGTCGCAGTCGCCCTCGGCGGCTGCGACGCTGCTGTTCCGGGGAAACCGCCCCTGGTCCGCGACGCCCGCCCGGACACCTCGTGGCGAGGGCGCGCGACACCGTGCGGCACAACAGGTCTTGACAGCGGCCGGACAATGAAAAGTCGGCGTGCTCTCCGAAACTCGAAGGAGAACCCGCCGAACCCAATCCCAAGTTAGCCGCTGTGAGGGGCATGTGTCAACTCAGGGGTACGAAGACGAGCTGCGGTCCGAGCGGGACCACGTGGCCGGGCTCTACGAGCGGCTCGACGCCGAGCGCGCGCGGGTGAAGGACGCGTACGAGGCGGCGTTGCGGGGCACCGGTGGGACCCCCATGGAGCGGGATTTCGAGGTGCGCGCACTGGCCAGGGAGGCGAAGCGGCTGGACGTGGCGGACAACGGGTTGTGCTTCGGCCGGCTGGACGGCCTCTCGGGCGACCGCTCCTACATCGGCCGCATCGGGATCTTCGACGAGGGGGACGAGTACGAACCGGTGCTGCTCGACTGGCGGGCGCCGGCGTCGCGCCCCTTCTACGTCGCCACCGCCGCCAACCCGGAGGGGATGCGCCGCCGCCGCCAGTTCCACGCGCGGGGCCGCCGGGTGGTCGACTTCACCGACGAGGTGCTCGGCCGCCCCGACGGGCGGGAGCGCGGCGACGCCGCCCTGCTCGCGGCGGTCGACGCGCCGCGCGGCGAGGGGATGCGCGACATCGTGGCGACGATCCAGGCCGAGCAGGACGAGGTCATCCGGCTCGACCACCCCGGCGTGCTGGTGATCGAGGGCGGTCCGGGGACCGGGAAGACGGTGGTGGCGCTGCACCGCGTCGCCTACCTGCTCTACACCCAGCGGGAGCGGATGGAGCGGCACGGCGTGCTCGTGGTCGGGCCCAACCCGGCGTTCCTGCACCACATCGGCCGCGTCCTGCCGTCCCTGGGCGAGTCCGACGTGGTGTTCACGACCCCCGGCGGCCTCGTGCCGGGCCTGAGCGCCACCGCCGAGGACACCCCGGAGGTCGCGCGGCTCAAGGGGTCGCTGGAGATCCTCGACGTGCTCGCGGCGGCGGTCGCCGACCGGCAGCGACTGCCCGAGCGGCCCGTGCCGGTCGAACTCGGCGGTGTCGCGGGGCGCGTCGACGCCGAGACCGCGCAGTGGGCCAGGGAGGAGGCGCGGGCGAGCGGCCTGCCGCACAACGAGGCCCGCGCCGTGTTCACCGAGATCATCACCTACGTGCTCACCGAACGGGCCATCGCGCGGATCGGCCGGGGTTGGCTGACCAGGCAGGACCGCGCGGGGTGGGAGCGGCTGCGCGCGGACCTGGTCGAGGAGCTGGCGCAGGACGGGGCGTTCACCGCCGTGCTCGACGAGCTGTGGCCGGTGCTGACGCCGCAAGCGGTGCTGGCGCGGCTGTACACGTCCCCCGAGCGGCTGCGGGCGGCCGGGGCCGACCCCGCGCTGCTGCGCTCCGACGGCGAAGCCTGGACGGTGTCGGACGTGCCGCTGCTGGACGAGCTGGTCGACCTGCTGGGCCGCGACCGGCCGGCCGACCGGGCCGCCGAGCGCGAGCGGGAGCGGGAGGCCCGGTACGCCGCCGAGGTGCTCGACGGCCTCGTCGGCCGCCAGGACTCGATGGACGACGAGGACCACCTGTTCGCCACGGACCTGCTCCACGCCGAGGACCTGGCGGACCGCGTCCTGGAGCGCGACACCCGCGAACTGGTCGAACGCGCCGCGGCCGACCGGGACTGGACCTACCGGCACGTCGTGGTGGACGAGGCCCAGGAACTGTCCGAAATGGACTGGCGGGTGCTGATGCGCCGCTGCCCGGGGCGGTCCTTCACGGTGGTCGGCGACCTCGCCCAACGCCGGTCGGCGGCGGGCGCGACGTCGTGGGCCGCCGTGCTGGAACCGTACGTGCCCGGCCGCTGGGTCTACCGGCCGCTGACGGTGAACTACCGCACCCCCGCGGAGGTCATGGCGGTCGCCGCCGCCCTGCTGGCCGACTTCGCCCCGGACGTCCGACCCCCGGACTCGGTCCGCGCCTGCGGCGTCCGACCGTGGTCCAGGCGGGTCACCGAGGACGAGCTGCCCGCCGCCGTCGAGGAGTTCACCCGGGAGGAAGCCGCGCGCGAGGGCACCAGCGTCGTGATCGGCCCGCCGGGCGTGCCGGGGGCGGTGCCGGCGTCGGAGACCAAGGGCCTGGAGTACGACGCCGTCCTGGTCGTGGAACCGGGGCGGATCCTCGCCGACGGCCCGCGCGGCGCGGCCGAGCTGTACGTGGCGCTCACCCGGGCCACCCAACGCCTCGGCGTCCTGCACCGCGACCCCCTGCCGGCGGCCCTGTCGGGCCTGGTGGAACTGGGAGCACCCGCCCGGTCAGGCGACCGGCGGTAGGGGGGCGGCGACCCGCGCGCGGCCGGGCGGGGGCGGACCCGGCCGCGCGCGGACCTCCCCGCACGCGCTGCTCCACGGGACAGCGACCCCGACTTCCGGTTGACCGCCGACCGGAGCGGGTACGAAGCCACTTCTGCGCTTCCAGCCGTTGGGAGCCCACGAACGCGAGGAGGAGGCCGGGTTGAGCGGGCAGGCAGAGGAGCAGGTGCTCACGGGCGGGCTCAACGAGGTCGTCCGCGTCGGCGACACCGTCCGCCGCAGGCGCGGCCCGTGGAGCGAGCGGGTCACGGCGCTGGTGCGGCACCTCGAACGGGTGGGTTTCCGGCAGGCGCCGCGGTTCATCCGCGCGGAGGGCGACTTCGAGGTGCTGGAATTCCTGCCGGGCGAGGTCGGCTCCTACCCGCTGACCCCCGCCGCCCGCAGCACCACCGTGCTGGTCTCCGCGGCGAGGCTGCTGCGCGGCTACCACGACGCGACGGCCGACATCGCGACGACCATGCCCGGCGGCTGGATGCTCGCCGACCACGAGCCCGCCGAGGTGATCTGCCACGGCGACTTCGCGCCCTACAACTGCGTGCTGCGCGGCGAGGAGGTCGTGGGCCTCATCGACTTCGACACCGCGCACCCCGGCCCGAGGTCCCGCGACCTCGGGTACGCCGTCTACCGGTTCGCGCCGCTGACCGACCCGGCGAACGAGGACGGCTTCGGCACGGTCGGGGAGCAGGCCGCGCGGGCCGGGCTGTTCTGCGACAGCTACGGCCTGACCGACCCCGCCGCCCGCGCCGCCGTGATCACCGCCGCCGTCGACCGGCTGCGCGACCTCGTGGAGCACATGCGCGCCCAAGCGGCGGCCGGGCACGAGGGCTTCGCCGCGCACGTCGCCGACGGCCACGACGAGCTGTACCTGCGCGACATCGCCCACATCGAGGCCAACGCCGCCGCGTTCGCCGCCGCGCCGGCGGGGTGACCGGGGGGCGGTGCGGTGACCCGCCGGTCACCCTGCCGGCGGGTCGGCGACCCGTCGCCGCGCTCCCGGCCTGGTAGCGGATCGCCAGGTCCAGGGTGCGCAGCACGGTCTCGACCGCGTCGGGCGACTCGCCGGTCCCGGCCGGCTCGACGGTGGGGTGCTTCCGCACCACCACGTCGTCGGCGTGCAGCAGGGCGGCGTCCAGCGGGGCGGCGTGCAGCGCCGGCTGCGTGCGCAGCTCCGCCCGGGACTCGGCCGGGCGCAGCGCCGACGCCGCCGCGCGGTCGAAGACCTCGCGGTGCCCCGGTGCTCCAGCGCCGACACCGCCTGCGCCCACGCCGCGCGGTAGCGGTCCGCGACGTCGGGCGCGGACCGCTCAGGAGTCCGGGTTCGTCACGAAACCCTCGTCCGCCAACCAGTCCCGGGCGACCACGGCCGGGTCGCGGCCCTCGACGTCCACCTCGGCGTTGAGCCGGCGGATCGTGTCGTTGTCCAGCTCCGCGACGACGGGCGCCATGACCTCCGCGATCCGCGGGTGCGCGTCGGCGAACTCGTCGCGCAGCACGATCGCGGCGTTGTACTGCGGGAAGAACCGCCTGTCGTCCTCCAGCACCACGAGGTTCAGCCCGAGGATCCGGCCGTCGGTGGTGAACACCTCGCCGAAGTTGCACGACCCCTGCGCGGTCGCGGTGTAGATCGTGCCGATGCCGAACGTCTTGACCTCCACCGAACCCGGGTCGAACCCGTAGGCCCGGGCCACCCCCGGGAACCCGTCGTTGCGGCTGGCGAACTCGGTCTCCAGGCAGAACACGCCCTCGCCGGGGTCGCGGCGGATCAGCTCGGCCATGTCGGACGTGGTCCGCAGGCCGTGCTCGCGGGCGTAGGTCTCGGTGACGGCGAACGCGTAGGTGTTGTTCACCGCCGCGTACTCCAGCCACCGCAGGCCGTTGCGGGCGAGGTCGGCGTCGCGCACGGCCTCGTACTGCGCCCGCTCGCCCGGGACCGGCTCGGTGTTGCCCAGGTAGCTGATCCAGCCGGTGCCGGTGTAGTCCCAGGACAGGTCGATGTCGCCGGTGATCAGCGCCTGGCGGGAGCTGTTGGAGCCCTGGATGTTGGTCATGTCCCGCACCTCGGCGCCGGCCGCGGTCAGCGCGACCTCGGCGATGTAGCCCAGGACCTGGTTCTCGGTGAAGTCCTTGGACCCCACCGCGACGGCCACCCCGGACAGCTCCGGCGCCGGCCGGATCGAGCCGGGGCCCACCTCGAACGGCAGCGCGAACGAGGACTCCAGGCCGCACCCGGACGCCAGCAGCGCCGTGGCGGCCACCAGCGCGACCAGCCGGCGCCGCCGCCGCTCCCCGCTCACCGCAGCCCCTTCGGCCCGAGGAAGGTCTCCGCGACGGCGCCGAGCCAGTCGACCAGCAGGGCGAGCCCGACGGCCAGCACCGCGCCGGTGACCAGCACCGGGACGCGGGCGAGCTTGTAGCCGGTGTCGATCAGCAGGCCCAGCCCGCCGCCGTTGACGAACACCGCCAGGGTGGCCACCCCGACCGCGTGCACCAGCGCGGTGCGCAGCCCGGCCAGGATCAGCGGCACCGCCAGGGGCAGCTCGACGCGGCGCAGCACGGTCGCCGCGGACATGCCGATCCCGCGCCCGGCGTCGACCAGCGCCGGGTCGACGCCCTGGAGGCCGACCACGGTGTTGCGCAGCACCGGGAGCAGCGTGTAGAAGGCGATCGGCAGCACCGCCGCCCACAGCCCCTCCAACCCCGACACCAGGAAGAACAGCACCAGGATGCCGATGGCCGGCGACGCCTGGCCGATGGTGGCGATGCCGAGGAACACCGGCGCCGCGCGGCGCGCCCACCGGCGGGTCAGCACCACGCCCAGCGGGACGGCCACCACCAGGACCAGCGCGGTCACCACGAGGCTGATCACCAGGTGGTCCCGGGTGGCCGACACCAGCGCCGGCCCGTTGAGGCTCTGCCGCTCGATCGAGTCGAGGTCCCGCGAGAACGCCCAGGCCAGCACCCCGCCGACCAGCGCCACCACGGCCAGCGGCTGGACCAGCAGCCGCGCCCGGTCGGCGCGCCGCCGCTGCCGCACCGCGGCCGTCACGAGCCCGGCTCCGCGTGGTCCTCGCGCAGCTTGCGCACCGCGCCGATCACGGTGTCCATCTCCACCAGGCCGACGTACTCCCCGCGCGCCCCGGTGACCACCGCCGCGCCGCCCTCGGTGAGGATCGCCTCCAGGGCGTCCTGCAGCGTCGAGCGCAGCGACACCGAGTCGCCGACCGGTCGGGGCTGCCCGGGGTGGCGGACGTGCGCCCAGCCCACCGGCCGGTCGCGGGCGTCGAGCAGCAGGGCGTGGTCGCGGCCGGACCCGAGCAGCCTGCGGCGGACCTCGGCGGGGTCGTCGGTCACCCGCGCGGTCACCGCCGAGCCCAGCTCGACCTCGCGCACCCGGCGCAGCCGCAGCTGCTTGAGCGACGCGCCCGCGCCGACGAACCCGGCGACCGTGTCGTCGGCCGGGTTGGCCAGGACGGCCTCCGGGACGTCGTACTGGAGCACCCGCGACCGCGGGCCGAGCACCGCGATCCGGTCGCCGATCTTGACCGCCTCGTCGAAGTCGTGCGTGACGAACACGATCGTCTTGCGCAGCTCCGCCTGCAGCCGCATCAGCTCGTCCTGCAGGTTGCCGCGGGTGATCGGGTCGACCGCGCCGAACGGCTCGTCCATCAGCAGCACCGGCGGGTCCGCCGCCAGCGCCCGCGCGACGCCCACCCGCTGCTGCTGGCCGCCGGAGAGCTGCCGGGGGTGGCGGTCGCGGAACTCGGCCGGGTCCAGCCCCACCAGGTCCAGCATCTCGTCCACCCGGTCGGCGATCCGCGACCTGGACCACCCCAGCAGCCCCGGCACCGTGGCGACGTTCTGCCCGACGGTCAGGTGCGGGAACAGCCCGGCCTGCTGGATGGCGTAGCCGATGCCGCGGCGCAGGTGGTCGGGGTTCAGCGACCGGGTGTCCACGCCGTCGAGGGTGATCCGGCCCGACGTCGGCTCGATCAGCCGGTTGATCATCCGCATGGTGGTGGTCTTGCCGCAGCCCGACGGGCCGACCAGGACCACCGTCTCGCCCGCCCGGATGGTCATGCTGACCGAGTCGACCGCCGGGGCGGCGACGCCGGGGTAGCGCTTGGTCACGTCGATCAGCTCGATCTCACCGGCCACGGATCCCCCCCAGGTGTGGTGTGGCGGCCGATCAGCGCGAAGACCCCGTCCAGCAGCAGCGCCAGCACGACGACGCCGAGCGTTCCCGCGATGGCCTGGTTGGTGGCGTTGGCGCTGCCCGCCCTGGTCAGCCCGGCGAAGATCTCCACGCCGAGCCCGGGGCCGCGGACGTAGGCGGCGATCGCCGCGATGCCCATCAGCATCTGGGCGGCGACCCGCGTGCCGGTGAGGATCGCCGGCCACGCCAGGCGCAGCTCGACCCTGGTCAGCACGCCGAGCCGGCTCATCCCGACGCCCCGCGCCGCGTCCCGCACGGCGCCGTCCACCCCGGCCAGCCCCACGATCGTGTTGCGCACGATCGGCAGCAGCCCGTACAGCACGAGCGCGACGACGGTCGGCTCCGCCCCCAGGCCCAGCACCGGGATGAGCAGCCCGAGCAGCGCGAACGAGGGGATCGTGAGGATCGCGCTGGTCAGCGCGGTGGCGATGGAGGAGCCCAGCGGGCTGCGGTGGACCGCGACCCCGATGCCCACGCCGATGGCCACGGCGATCAGCGTGCACTGCACCACGGCGCTGACGTGCAGCAGGGATTCCACCAGCAGCCGGTTCCACCGGTCGGCCACGAACTCCCAGAAGCTCACGGCCGCGCCCCGGGAAGCCGGCCCGCCGGCGGGCCGCTCCGACCGGGGGCGGCGGCCGATCGGGCGGCGATCGGGGCGCGCACTGGGGGAAGGATCATCGACCACCTCTGCCGGGACGGACACCGCGGGCGCGCCGGGCCTCCGACCGGGGGAGGACCCGATCGGCCCGGCGCGGGGCCGCGCGGGCCCCCGGTGATCGGAGTCGGCGCAGCACCACCGTACCCCTGTCGATCACATCCGACCTGCGGACGTGATCAGGTCGTCCCCCGGCGTGCCGTCCACTGTGCACGGTCGGGCGCCACCGCTCCTCGACGGCAGGGCCGGTGCGGACGGGCGGAACGCCGCTCCCGGCGTCCACTCCGGAGAGTCGTCCCCCGGGCCGCGCCCCGACCGGGGAGCCGATCCCCGCGAACCGGTCGCGTCGGCTCGCGGCCCCGGGCCACGGCCCCGTCGCGCGCCGGCGGCGGCACGGGGGCTCCCCGGCGACCTCGCCGGGCGGCGGGGCCGGATCGGCCCTTGCCCGCCGCGATACCGTCGGACATGCGCTCTTCCGGACAGGAAAGCCGGTGCGTGTCCTCGAGTTCGGGCGGCGAGCTGTTCTTCGCCCTCTACGTCCGCGACGCCCTCGGCCTGCCGTCCACGTCACCGGAGCCGGTACCGCCGCTGGAGCCCGCGGTGGAGCGGTTGTCGGTCGCCCTGCCCGTCGACCGCTCCACGGCGGCGCTGCGGTGGGACCGCTGGTGGGACCGGCTCGTCGGCGCGCGCGTCGCCGCCCCGGACGCCCGCGTGCCGCCGGCCGGGTTGCCCGACGCGTTCGGGGACCTGACGGCGCGGCTGCGCCGCGACAGCTCGCGGTGGTCCCGGGAGCAATGGGCCGAACAGCGGCGGAGGGGGGAACCGGACACCCGGGACGTGTTCCCCGTGCAGGAGGCGGTCGACCGGGTCAGCCGGGAACTCGGCCGGGACCGGCTGCTGTTCGACCTGTCGGTCGAGGAGGTCCCCGTGCGCGGCTTCCTCTGGCGGCGCCTGGGACCCCGGACGGTGCTGGCCTCGACGACCATGCTGCGCTCGCCGCGGGTCGTGGCGGAACTGCGGGCGATGATCCGCGAGCTGGTCGACGGCGGCACGGGCTGAGCCCCGGCCGGGAGGCCGGACCCCGCGCCGCCGCGCCCGTGCCACCGCTCCCGGCCACCGCTCCGGCCGCTCCGACCGCATCGCCGAAGCCGCTGCCGGTGCCGCCGCCGGTCCCCGGTCACCGGCGGGGCCGGTAGCCGCGCAGGCGCAGGCTGTTGGCCACCACCAGGACCGACGACAGCGACATGGCGGCCCCGGCGACGAGGGGGTTGAGCAGGCCCAGGGCGGCCAGCGGGAGGGCGGCGGCGTTGTAGCCGAAGGCCCAGGCCAGGTTGCCGCGGATCGTGGTCAGGGTGCGGTTGGCCAGCTCGACCGCGTCCGGGATCGCGTGCAGGTCCTCGCGGACGAGGATGACGTCGGCGGCGTGGGCGGCGACGTCGCTGCCGCGCGCCACGGCCATGCCGAGGTCGGCGGTGGCGAGCGCGGGGCCGTCGTTGACGCCGTCGCCGACCATCGCGACCCGGTGGCCGCGGGCGCGCAGGTCCGCCACGGCGGTCGCCTTGTCGACGGGCCGGACGTCGGCGATCACCTCGGTGATGCCGACCTCCGCGGCGACCGCGCGGGCGGCGGCCGGGCCGTCGCCGGTGAGCAGGACGGTGCGCAGGCCCAGGGCGTGCAGGCGGGCGACGGCGTCGGCGGCGGAGGGCCGCACGGTGTCGCGCACGGCGATCCCGCCCACCAGCGCCCCGCCGCGGGCGACGAGCACGCCGGTGGCGGGGCCGAGGCCGGCGAGCCACCGGTCGGCGGCGGGGGAGGCGGCGACCCCGAGCCCGGCCACCAGCTCCGCGCTGCCCACGGCGGTCGGCACGCCCTCGACCTCGCCGCGCGCACCGGCCCCGACCAGCGCCGCGAACCCGGTCACGGCCGGCAGGCCGCCGCCGGCCGCCGCCACGACGGCCGCGGCGATCGGGTGCTCCGAGGCCGCCTCCACCGCGCCCGCCCAGCGCAGCACGTCGCGTTCCGCGGCGTCGCCGAACGCGACGACGCCCACGACGGCCATGCGGCCGGTGGTGACCGTGCCGGTCTTGTCCAGCACCACGGTGTCCACCGCGCGCGAGGCTTCGAGCGCTGCGGGCCCCTTGACCAGGATGCCCAGGCCCGCGGCGCGGCCGACGCCGACCATCAGGGCGGTGGGCGTGGCCAGGCCGAGCGCGCACGGGCAGGCGATGATCAGCACGGCGACGGCGGCGGTGAACGCCTCGCGCGCGCCGTGCCCGGTGACCAGCCACCCGGCCAGCGTCAGCGCGGTCAGGGCGAGCACCGCCGGCACGAACACCGCGCACACCCGGTCGACCAGGCGCTGCACCGCGGCCTTGCGCTGGGCGGCCTGCTCGGCCAGCGCGCTCATCTGGGCCAGCTGGGTGTTGGCGCCGACCTCGGTGGCGCGCACCACCAGCCGCCCGGTCCGGTTCACCGTGCCGCCGACCACGCGGTCGCCCGGCCCGACGTCCCGGGGCACGGGTTCGCCGTTCATCGCGGCGGTGTCGACCGCGGAGGTCCCGTCGGTGACCACGCCGTCGGCGGGCAGGCCCTCGCCGGGGCGCACGACGAACAGGTCGCCGACCCGCAGCAGCGCGGCGGGCACCGGGTGCTCCGCGCCGTCGCGCAGGACGCGGGCGTCCTTGGCGGCCAGCCCGGCCAGGGCGGTGAGCAGGCCGACGGCGTCGCGGCGCGACCGGGTCTCGAAGTAGCGGCCGGCCAGCAGGAACGTGGTCACCCCGGCGGCGACGTCGAGGTAGACCGCGTCCGCGCCCTCGGCGGTGACCCCGAACCCCAGCCAGTAGCCGGGCCCGGAGGACCCGGCGGCCAGCGACCACACCGCCCAGCCGAACGAGGCCAGCACGCCCAGCGACACCAGCGTGTCCATGCTGGAGGACCCGTGCCGCAGGTTGCGCAGCGCGGCCCGGTGGAACGGCCACGCCGAGAAGGCCACCACCGGCAGGGCCAGCAGCACGCACAGCAGCTCCCAGCCGGCGAACCGCAGCGAGGGCGCCAGGGCCAGGCTGATCGACAGGTTGCCCAGCGGGACGGCCAGCACCGCGGCCACCACGAGCCGGCGCCGCAGGTCGGCCACGGCCGCGGTGTGCGCGGCCCGGTCGTCCTCGGCGCGGTGGCGCACGCGGGCGTCGTACCCGGCCCTGCGCACCGCCTCGATCGCGTCGGCCGCGCCCAGCTCCGCCGGGAGCTGCACGACGGCGCGCTCGGTGGCGTAGTTGACCGAGGCGCGCACCCCGTCGAGCTTGTTGAGCCTGCGCTCGATCCGCGACGCGCACGCCGCGCAGGTCATGCCGGACACGGCCAGCTCCACCGGAGCCGCCGCGCCCGCCGTGGTGGTCATCGGTGCGGTCCTCTTCCCGTGATCAGTCCCGCCGCCCGGCCAGGTCGGCGAGCATGGCGTTGTAGGCGGCCAGGCGGCCGTCCTCGGCGCTGTCGAGGCGGCGGTCGAGCCGGGTGGCCTCGCGGCGGTCGGCGGCGGCCCACTGGGCCAGCAGCGCCACCACCACGACCAGCATCGGCACCTCGCCGGTCGCCCAGGCGATGCCGCCGCCGAGCCGCTGGTCGGTGAGCAGGTCCGGCACCCACGGCAGGGCCAGGTGGCGGTAGAAGGTCTCGGCGATCACGGTCTGGTGGTTCATCAGCACCACGCCGAAGAACGCGTGGAACGGCATGACCGCGAACAGCAGCCCGAGGCGGCCCAGGTGCGGCAGCGGCCGGGGTGGCCGGTCCGTCCCGACCACCAGCCAGAAGAACACGTACCCGGACAGCAGGAAGTGCAGGTTCATCACCTGGTGCGCCCAGTGGTAGCGCATCGCCTCGCCGAACAGGCCCGAGAAGTACAGCAGGTAGAACGAGCCGACGAACACCACGGCGGCCACCGCCGGGTGCGCCGCCAGCCGCGCGGCCCGGCTGTGGACCAGGGCGACCAGCCACGCGCGCGGCGCGGGCGGCAGGGTGCGCAGGGCCAGGGTGATCGGGCCGCCCAGCACCAGCAGCACGGGGGCGAGCATGTTCAGGGACATGTGCGCGACCATGTGCGCGCTGAACGTCCCCGGCGCGTAGCGGCCCAGGCCCGAGGACGTCACCACCAGCACCACCGCGCAGCCCGCCAGCCACGCCGCCGTGCGCGCGCCCGACCACCGGTCGCCACGCGCGCGCAGCCGCCGCACGCCCACCAGGTACGCCACCGCCGCCGCCACCGCGCCGACGCCGAGCACCAGGTCCGGCCGCCACCCGAGCAGCAGCCCGGCGGCGGAGGGCGCCGCGGGCAGCTCGTAGCCGAGCACGGTCTCCTGCACCGACGGGCGCGCGGTCAGCCAGGTCGGCGGCACCAGGTGCGACAGGCCCACCGACGCGCCCAGCGCCACGCCCAGGCCCACCGCCTCCGCCGCGAGCGGCCGGCGCGCGCCCCAGCGGCGGCGCAGCGCCAACAGCACCGCGCACACCGCCAGCTTGACCGCCAACAGCAGTCCGTAGCCGGAGACCGGGCCCGCCGGGCCGGCGAGCACCGCGCCGGTCACCGCGCCGCCGGCGACCAGCACCACCAGGCACACCAGGGTCAACCGGCGGTAGCGGCGCAGCACCCCCTCGTCGGCGGCGCGCCTGCGCAGGAACCCGCGCAGCGCCACCAGCGCGCCGACCCACACCGCGGCGGCCGGCACGTGCCACACCACCGCGTCGGTCGCCAGGTCGTGCCACGCCCCGACCGACACGTGCCCGGCCACCACCGGCGGCAGCAGCCCCACGACCGCCAGCGCGCACCACAGCACCGCCACCGGCCACGTCAACGTCGCCCGCGCGCCGACCGCCACGACGGAGGCGACCACCGCCACGCCCAGCCACGCCTTGGGCTCCTCGGTCGCGGCGACCAAGTCCACCAGGTGCGCCCGCACCACCCCCGGCGGCTGCCCCGAGGCGTCGCCCGCCGACAGCGGCACCGCCGCGAACGCCGCGGCGGCCCACACCGCCGCCGCGCCGGCCGCCAGCCGGACCGCCGCGTAGGCGTCCGCGGTCAGCCGGCCGCCGCGCGCCGGGGGCACGACGAACGCCGCGAACGCCGCCGCACCCGCCGTCACGGCGCCGGCCGCGTCGGCGACCAGCCGCACCACCGCGAACAGGACCGAGGCCGACCGCCCCGGATCGGTGTCGCCGAGCGCCGAGTGCACGTCGCCCGCCGCGAGCACCACCGCCGCGGCGCACGCCGCCGCCGCACCGCCCGCGAGCACCACGGGCCTGTCAACCTTCACGTCTACACCGGTCGGGTGAACCGGCCGGGTGGTTCCCGGGGATCGCCGCTTCCGGTGGAGGGCGCGCCCGGCCCCGCAGGGCCGCCCGCAGTCGCGCCGGCCGCGGCGGGGTGTCGCCGGGGGAAGTCGGACCGGGTGGGGCAGAGTCCTGCACCGGGGTCCGCCGCGGCGGACCCCGTCGGGGTGGGGCGGAGCCGGGTGGGACACGCCGGCGTCGAGCGGGAGGTGCGGGGTGGGCGCGTACGCCGGGCGGGTCGCGGTGATCACGGGCGCGGGGTCGGGGATCGGCCGGGCACTGGCGCTGGCCCTGGCGGCGCGCGGCGCGCGGCTGGCCCTGTCCGACCTGGACGCCGACGCGGTGGGCGAGACCGGGCAGCGGTGCCGGTCGCTGGGCGCGGTGGCGCGGGTCGACGTGCTGGACGTGACCGACCGGTGCGCGGTGGCGGCCTACCCGGAGCCGGTGGTGGCCGGGTTCGGGCGGGTGGACGCGGTGTTCGCCGTCGCCGGGGTGATCCACGTCGGGGCGCTGGTGGACTCCGAGGTGGCCGACGTGGAGCACGTGCTCGACGTCAACGTGCGCGGCGTGGTGCGCACGGCGGCGGCCTTCCTGCCGCACCTGATCGCCTCCGGCGACGGCAGGCTGGTGACCGTGTCCAGCGCGTTCGGCCTGGCCGGCGTCCCGTACTACAGCGCCTACAGCGCGTCCAAGGCGGCGGTGCGGGGGTTCACCGCGGCCCTGCGCCAGGAGCTGGTCGCCGACGGGCACCCGGTGGCGGTCACCTGCGTGGTGCCGGGCGGCGTCCGCACGCCGATCATGCGCCACGGCCGGTACGCCGCCGGGGAGGACCCCGCCGCGGTGGCCGCGGTGTTCGACCGCAGGATCGCCCGGACCGACGCGGGCGCGGCGGCGCGGGCGATCCTGCGCGGCGCCGAGCGGCGGCGGGCCGAGGTGCTGGTCGGGCCGGACGCGCAGGTCGTGTCGTGGTTGGTGCGGCTGCTCGGCAGCTCCTACCAGAACGTCCTGCCGCGCCTGCTGCGCGGCGGGTCGCCCCGGCGCTAGGCTTCCGCCCCCAGGGGGGTCCGTTCCGGCGCCGGGTTGGGCGAGCGACGACGGCATGGGGGTGGTGGCGGTGGCCGGGAAGTGGCTGCTGATCGAGACGTTCGGCGGGGAGGGGCACGAGGAGCCGACGGTCATCGGCGTGGGCAGCAGCCCGCGGCGCATGGTGCCGTTGAAGTCCGTGCTCGGCAGGGGGCGCCACCTCGACGACGTGCGCGCCCTGGTGGCGCGGGTGGTGGCGGCGCGGCGGCCGGTGGAGGCCGGCACGGCCGACGGGCGGCGGCGCATGGTCGGCCTGCCGCTGGTGACGTTCGCGGGCCGGGTGCACGGCGTGTACGCGTGGCTGGGCGAGCACGACGAGCAGCCGCCGCCGCGGGACCCCGCCGGGGCCTGGTACTTCAACCTGTCCACGGACAAGATCGGCGGGTCGGACGACCTGCTCGACCTCTACGGCGTGGCCCCGGCGGACCGCCGCACGCAGCGGGCCACCGCGGAGGCGTTCGGCCGGCTGGTCACCAACGCGGACGAGTCCGCGGCGCTGGCGGTGATCGTCCGGTCCACGCCGGGCGCGGAGCACCAGGCGACGTGGACGGTCCGGCGCGACGACGGCAGCCTGCGCGCGGCGAACTTCGCCTGCCGCGCGGTGGAGGAGACGACCGAGGACGGCCGGGTCCAGGTCGTGCTGCACGGCATCACCCACGACATCGGCCCCGCCGACACCACGCCGAGCGCGCCGCCGCCCAGGCCGGTGGTGCTGGCGCAGCAGGTGCTCGCGGCCGAGCGGGAACCGGGCCGCCACCGGGCGATCCTCAACCTGCGCAACCTGACCCTGCTGCGGTGGCTGGACGACCCGATGCCCGGCGTCGCCTGGGAGCTGGCCGCCGAGCGGCCACCGGGCATCCACCCCGACGACCTGCCCGTCGCGAAGGAGCTGTCCAGGGGGCTGGCGACCGCCGGCCGGGTGGAGGGCGTGGTCCGGGTGCGGTCGATCACCGGCGGCTGGCTGCCGGTGCACCTGGTGGCGAACCTGATGCTGCTCGACCAGCACACCACGGCCGCGCTCGTGACGCTGTCGGACCCCGATCACCCGAACGGCCCCCACCGGTGACCCGCCGTAGCGCGCCGGTTGCTCCGGGTGTCCCATCCTGATTGACGGGTGATCCACCGCTTCGTACCCTGTCCACGCCCCCACAGCAGTGGGTTGGGTCGGTTCTGTCGCCCTCGCACCGGTCCCCGCGCGCAGTGATCAGCAGGCCGTCCCGGTCTGCCGGATCGACGTGACCCGGGGGGGTCGACATGATCGACACGACGCGATCGAACGACGACGCCGGAGGCCGCGACGCGGCCCGGTGTGGTCTTCTCGCCGGCCTGCGGCGCCTGGCCGCACGGCGCTCACGCCGCCGTTCACCGGCTTCCGGGCAGTGCTGCCCCGCGTGCGGCACGCCGCTGGAGAGCAGGTGGACGCTCGACGGCCACACCGGTCTGCTGGTCTGGGGGGCCTGGCAGGACGACGCGGACGCCGCCCTGGCCTGGGCGCGGCGCGCGGACCGGCAGTGCGCCCTGCTGCTGGTCGACCTCGACCGGTTCAAGACCATCAACGACTCCCACGGGCACCTGGCGGGCGACGCGGTGCTCACGGCGGTGGCCGACGTCCTGCGCTCGGCGACCCGCCGCGGCGACGTCGTGGGCCGGTACGGCGGTGACGAGTTCGTCGTGCTGCTGGCCCCGGCGGACGCCGCGGAGGCGTCCCGGATCGCCCGGCGCGTCACCCGCGGCATCCGGGAACTCGTCGTCCCGGTGACCACGACGGCCGGGGAGGTGGTCGCCGTCGACCGGCTGTCCGCCTCCGTCGGCCTCGCGCTGGCCGACGAGGGGACCGACCTGCGGTGCCTGCTGCTCCGGGCGGACGCGGCCCTGCTGTCCGCCAAGCGGCACGAGGACGACCACGTCGTGCGGTCCATCGCCGACGCCCCGCGGCCGAGGTCGTGGCGGCGCGCCGCCCACGGGTAGGGCCGGTCGGCGATCGGGGGCGCGCCCGATCAGGGGGCGACGACGCCCTCCACGATCGACAGCCGGGTGTCGGTGGGGATGACCCGGGTCAGGCGGAGGCCGGCCCGGGCGAACAGGCCGTCGAACTCGGCGCGGGTGCGCTCCCGCCCGGGCATCGAGCTCATCATGAGCAGGTCGATGACCTTGCCCGGGTCGGGGTCGTTGCCCGGCGGGACGACCGCGTCGACCACCAGCACCCGGCCGTGCTCGCGGGCGGCGCGCCGGCAGTGGCGCAGGACCCGGACGCAGCGCTCGTCGTCCCAGTCGTGCAGGATCCGCTTGAGCAGGTAGACGTCGCCGGGCGGGGCCTCGGCGAAGAAGTCGCCGGCCGCCGACTCCCAGCGGTGGTCCGCGCCGAGTTCGCCGAGCCGGTGCCCCTCCAGCACGTGCGGCCGGTCGAACAGCACCCCGCGCAGCCCGGGGTGGGCGCGCAGCACGGCCAGCAGCAGCCCGCCGTGCCCACTGCCGACGTCCACCACCACGGCCTGCGAGGGGAAGTCGCAGGCCCGGGCGACCAGGGGGTTCTCCGGGTCCGACATCGACGCCATGCCGACGTGGAAGACCGCCGCGGTGTCGGGGTCGCGGGCGAAGTGGTCGAAGAACGGCATCCCGAACAGCCGCTCGAACGGCGAGGTCCCGGTGCGCACGGCTTCGTCCAGCTCGCCGGCGGGCTGCCGGAACGTCCTGTCGGTCAGCATCAGGATCGCCGAGCGGAACGACGACGGCACGTCGGAGCGCAGCAGCTCCGCGGTCGGCGTGAGCGCGAACCGACCGGCGCCGTCCTCGACGAAGATCCCGCGAGTCGCCGGCAGGCGCAGCGTCCGGTGCAGGTTGAGCGGATCCGCGCCCACCGCTCCGGCCAGCTCGGCGACGGGCCTCGGCCCTCGCACCGGCCGGTCGACCGGCCCGGGGAGGGCTTCAGCAGTCGCCACGCACTGCACAGTACGTTTCACGGAGGGTGATCACCAGTGGCAGCCGCGCGGTCTCTTCGACGCGGCGCTCCAGCTCTCACCGCAAGCCGCGCTCGTCGCGGCGGCGCTTCACTCTCGCCTCAGCCGCGCTCCGCGCGGCGGCGCTGTTCAGCGCAGCCGTGTGCCTCGTGTTCTCCCCGTACGGCCTGGGCGCAGCCCGATCATCTTTGTCGGGGGGTGTCAAGCACGCTTCACCGCTTGACACCCCCCGACAAAGATGATTGCCTCCGGCAGGCCGTACGGG
>Ga0196958_10000037_pt1 | contig 70287 bp, 59 predicted proteins | sample S1v_10metaG_FD_148654 | JGI IMG/M metagenome (GOLD analysis project Ga0196958, IMG submission 148654) | Soil microbial communities from Anza Borrego desert, Southern California, United States - S1+v_10 | ecosystem: Environmental > Terrestrial > Soil > Desert | place: USA: California | collected... | reverse complement strand
GCGGGTGGCGGCCCTGTGCCCCGCCGGACGCGCCGCTCCTCGGCCCGCCCCGACACCCGCGGGCCGCCCGCCGGCCCGAGCCGCGCCGACGCGCACGTCGCCACCGCCACCCCGCACCACCACCCCTGCGCCGGCCCCCGCACACCGCCACCACCCCCGCACCGCCACCGCCCACGCCACCGCCCACGTCGGCTCCGTCGGCACCGTCGGCTCCGCGGTGCCGCGCGGGCTGCCGCCGGACCTGACGCACCCGGGGACTCCTCCGCGCACCCGGGGGCCGTCGCCCGCACCCAGGTGCCGCGCCGACACCCGGGTGCGACCGGCGTCCGCACCCGGGTGCGACCGGCGTCCGCACCCGGGCGCGCGCGGCGGCCCCCGACCGGCGGGCGGGCCGCCGAGGACCGCCGGCCGACCCCGCGATTCCACCGCCGGGGGCCTTTGATCGCCCTCGACCAGGCCCCCTGCGGCACCGGCGCCGACCACCCGCGGGACACCGCCCGACCGCCGCCCGGAACGCCGCCGCGCGGTCCGCGAACCCGGGCGCCGCGGGTCGGGCCCCAGGTGAACCGGGGGCGACGAACCCGTCCACAGGCGTCGCGAAGTCGCCGATCGGGGGAGATCCAGGCCACGATCAGCCTGTGCAACACCCGGGTACAACTCGGCTCACACCCGGGGATGCACCCGGGGACAACTCGGCCGATCTGTGGACCGAACGGAGCACCTCGGTAGTTCTCCCCGGGGACGCCGAGTTGTCCCCGGGTGCGCACCCCTGTCCATCCACACCTCCGGACGGGCGGCGAGCAGCGGGAACGGCGGTTGTCCACACTGTCCACAGCCCCTACTGCTGTTGCTGTTGTCTTCCCTTGAAGAGATGAACAAAGAAAAACAGGCGGGGGTCGAGCCCGGGGACAGGGCTCCGCCCCGGGCGGCGCCCGGGGGTGGCCCCGACGTGACGAAGTGCTCCCCGACGCTCTACGGTGGAGCCCTCGTGCCGAGGGTCGGGCCGGTCGAAGCGATCCGGCGAGGGCCGCGGCTCCCCGAACCCCACCGCAACGCCCGCTGTTGCGGCTCGTGCCGACTTGAGGAATGAGAGAGGACGCCTCATGAAGATCCGCGTCGAGCGCGACGGCCTGGCCGACGCCGTCGCCTGGGTCGCGCGCAGCCTGCCGTCCCGGCCGCCGGTGCCGGTGCTCGGTGGTGTGCTGCTCGATGCCGGTGCGGAGGACGGGTCCGGCGAGGCGCTCACCGTGTCCGGCTTCGACTACGAGGTGTCCGCCCAGTGCGGCGTGCCGGCCACGATCGCGGACGGCGGCAAGGCGCTGGTCTCCGGGCGGCTGCTCGCCGACATCACCAAGGCGCTGCCCAACCACCCCGTCGAGATCGCGGTCGACGGCTCCCGCATGACGATCAACTGCGGCTCGGCGCGCTTCTCCCTGCCCACCATGCCGGTGGAGGACTACCCCCAGCTGCCGGCCATGCCGCAGCTCGCGGGCCGGCTGCCCGGCGAGGTGTTCGGCGAGGCCGTCTCGCAGGTCGCCGTCGCGGCCGGCCGGGACGACACGCTGCCGATGCTGACCGGCGTCCGGCTGGAGATCGGCGAGGGCAGGCTGACCCTCGTCGCGACCGACCGGTTCCGGCTGGCGATGCGCGAGTTCCCGTGGGAGCCCGACGAGACGCTGGGCGAGGTCGCCGTCCTCGTCCCGGCCAAGACCCTCAACGACTCCGCCAAGACGCTCGGCGCGTCCGGCGCGCAGGTCGAGCTGTCGCTGGCGGCCAACGACGGGTTGCTGGGCCTGTCCGGCACCGGCCGCCGGACCACCACCCGGCTGCTCGACGCGGACTTCCCGAAGTACCGCCAGCTGCTGCCGACCGAGCACTCGGCCGCGGCCGTGATCGAGGTCGACTCGCTGGTGCAGGCGATCAAGCGCGTGTCGCTGGTCGCCGAGCGCGGCACGCAGGTCCGGCTGGAGTTCGTCGACTCGGCGCTGCGGCTGTCCGCCGGCGGCGACGACGAGGGCAGCGCGGAGGAGGAGCTCCAGGTCGACTACACGGGCGACCCGGTCACCATCGCGTTCAACCCGACCTACCTCCTGGAGGGCCTCCAGGCCGTGCGCACCCCGAGGGCGCACCTGTCCTTCACCACGCCCAGCCGACCGGCGCTGCTCAAGCCGGTGGACGAGGATGGGAACGTGGCGCCGGGCTACCTCTACCTGCTCATGCCCGTGCGCCTGCCCGGCTGATCAACCACGAACCAGGGGAGAGAACGACCGTGCAGCTCGGACTCGTCGGTCTCGGCAAGATGGGCTTCAACATGCGCGAGCGGATCCGCCGCGCCGGTCACGAGGTCGTCGGCTACGACCGCAACCCGGACGTGACCGACGCCGGCTCGCTCGCCGACATGGTGGGCAGGCTCGCCGCGCCGCGCGTGGTGTGGGTGATGGTGCCGGCCGGTGAGATCACCCGGCAGACCGTCGCCGAGCTGGGGGAGCTGCTCGACGCGGGCGACCTGGTGATCGACGGCGGCAACTCGCGGTTCACCGACGACGCGAGGAACGCCGAGGCGCTGGGCGCGAAGGGGATCTCCTACGTCGACGCCGGCGTGTCCGGCGGGGTGTGGGGCCTGGAGAACGGCTACGGCCTGATGGTCGGCGGCGCGCCCGAGGACGTCGAGCGCGCGATGCCGATCTTCGACGCGCTGCGGCCGGAGGGCCCGCGCGCGGAGGGCTTCGCGCACGCGGGCAAGGTCGGCGCGGGCCACTTCGCGAAGATGGTCCACAACGGCATCGAGTACGGCCTGATGCAGGCTTACGCCGAGGGCTTCGAGCTGCTGGACGCCTCGGAGCTGGTGGCCGACGTGCCGGCGACGATCAAGGCGTGGCAGCGCGGCACGGTCGTCCGGTCCTGGCTGCTGGACCTGCTGGTGCGCGCGCTGGAGTCGGACCCGGAGCTGGACGACCTGCGCGGCCACGTGGAGGACTCGGGCGAGGGCCGGTGGACCGTCGAGGAGGCGATCAACCACGCGGTGCCCGCGCCGGTGATCTCCGCGGCGCTGTTCGCCCGGTTCGCCTCGCGCCAGGAGGACTCGCCCGCGATGCGCGCGGTCGCCGCGCTGCGCAACCAGTTCGGCGGCCACGCCGTGCAGGCTGCCGGTCCCTCTTCCGGTTCCGGCAGCACGCAGAGCTGAGCGTTGTACGTCCGGCACCTGCAAGTCGCGGACTTCAGGTCGTGGGAGCAGGCGGACCTGGCCTTCGAGCCGGGGGTGAGCGTGCTGGTCGGCCGCAACGGGCAGGGCAAGACGAACCTGGTCGAGGCGCTCGGCTACGTGGCCACCCTCGGCTCGCACCGGGTCGCCACCGACGCGCCGCTGATCCGGCACGGCGCGCCGCGCGCGGTGGTGCGCGCGGCGGTGGTCAACGAGGGCCGCGAGCTGCTGGTCGAGCTGGAGATCACCGCGGGCCGGGCGAACCGGGCGCGGGTCAACCGCGGCCCGGTGCCGCGCCCGCGCGACGTGCTGGGCATCCTGCGGACGGTGCTGTTCGCGCCGGAGGACCTGGCCCTGGTGCGCGGTGACCCCGGTGAGCGGCGCCGGTTCCTCGACGAGCTGCTGACCAGCCGGTACCCGCGGTTCGCGGGGGTGCGCGGCGACTACGACCGGGTGCTCAGGCAGCGCGGCGCGCTGCTGAAGAGCCTGCGGTCGGTGCGCTCGGCGGACCTGGGCACGCTGGAGGTGTGGGACGGGCACCTGGCCCGGCACGGCGCGGAGCTGCTGGCGGGCCGGCTGGAGCTGGTGGCGGACATCGCGCCGCACGTGGCCCGGTCCTACGCCGACGTCGCCCCCGAGTCGTGGCCGGCCCGGCTGGCGTACCGGTCGAGCCTGGGCGAAGCCTTCCCGGGCGGGCCCCCCGCCGGCGAGCCCTCCCCGGGTGGGGCCTCCCTGGGCGGGGCTTCTCCGGACGGGGTTCCCGCCGGCGAGCCCGCTCCCGGCGTGCCCGACCGGGGCGTGCCCGACCGGGCGGCGCTGGAGGAGGCGCTGCTGGCGGAGCTGCGGCGGGTGCGCGGGCAGGAGATCGAGCGGGGCGTGTGCCTGGTCGGCCCGCACCGCGACGACCTCGACCTGGCGCTGGGCGACCTGCCGGCGAAGGGCTACGCCAGCCACGGGGAGTCGTGGTCGTTCGCCCTGGCGCTGCGCCTCGGCGGTTACGAGATGCTGCGCGCGGAGGGCGCCGAGCCGGTGCTGGTGCTCGACGACGTGTTCGCCGAGCTGGACCGCGGCCGGCGGCGGCAGCTGGCGAAGGTGGCGGCGGGCGCGGAGCAGGTGCTCATCACCGCGGCGGTCGCCGAGGACGTGCCCGAGGAACTGTCGGGCGCCCGGTTCGAGATCCGTGACGGGGAGGTCCACCGTGCCTGATGAAACCCCCCAATCGGGTGTAACTCCACGCACAACTGGGGACAAACCTGTGGATGGTGTGGATAACTCGTCCCCTGAAGGGGACATATCCACACCCGAAGCGGTGGCGGGGGACGGGCCGCGTGGAGCGGACCTGGCCCGCGCGGCCCTCGAGGCGGCGCGGGCGTCGGCCCGGGAGCGCGGCTCGCGCGCCGTCCGCCGGGGCGCGCCGGGCGCCGGGGCGCGCCGGCGCCGGCGCCGCTGGTCCGGTCCGGGCCCCGACGACCGCGACCCCCAGCCGCTGGGCCGGCTCGCCTCCCGGGTCGCCGCGGACCGGGGCTGGACCGAGCGGCTGGCGGGCGGGCAGGTGTTCGCGCGGTGGGGCCGGCTGGTCGGCGAGGAGCTGGCCGAGCACGCGCAGCCGGTCGCCTTCGCCGACGGCGAGCTGACCGTGCAGGCCGACTCGACGGCGTGGGCGACCCAGCTGCGGCTGCTGCAGCGCGAACTGCTCCAGCGCATCGCCGCCGGGGTCGGCCACGGGGTCGTCCTGCGGCTCAAGGTGCAGGGCCCGGCGGCCCCGAGCTGGCGCTACGGCCCCAGGCACGTCCCCGGCCGCGGCCCCCGTGACACCTATGGGTGAGCTGCGCGAGGGCGTCAGCGGCGATCCTGCGGCCCGGTGAGCGCTCACCAGCCGATTTGCGCCCCTCGGGCGGCCATCCGGCCCCGTCCGCCTTCACTTTCGGCCGTCTGTGAGCAAATCAGAGGTGTCCTCGATGGGTTTCTGGACGTCTCGCCCAGTAGAATCGAGGGGTACAGCGTGACCGCAGCGTCGCACCCTCCGGTGGCGAGTCGCTCGACGTCCGAGGAGACACCAAGCCCGTGGCAGCCAAGAAGAATGAGTACAGCGCGTCTTCGATCACCGTCCTGGAGGGCCTGGAGGCGGTCCGGAAGCGGCCCGGCATGTACATCGGGTCCACCGGCGAGCGCGGCCTGCACCACCTGATCCAGGAGGTCGTGGACAACTCCGTCGACGAGGCGATGGCCGGCCACGCGTCCCTGGTGGACGTGACGCTGCTGGCCAACGGCGGCGTCCGGGTCATCGACGACGGTCGCGGCATCCCGGTCGAGATGCACCCCGTCGAGCAGCGGCCCACCCTGGAGGTGGTCCTGACGAAGCTGCACGCCGGCGGCAAGTTCGACAGCGACTCCTACGCGGTGTCCGGCGGCCTGCACGGCGTCGGCATCTCCGTGGTGAACGCGCTGTCGACGGCCGTCGACGTGGAGGTCAAGCGCGAGGGTTTCACGTGGAACCAGCGCTTCGAGGCCAGCAAGCCCGCGCACGACCTGCGCCGCGGCGAGCCGACCGACGAGACCGGCACGACCATCACGTACTGGGCGGACCCGGAGATCTTCGAGACCACCGAGTACAACATCGAGACCATCGCCCGCCGCCTGCAGGAGATGGCGTTCCTCAACAAGGGCCTGACGATCATCCTGCGCGACGAGCGCGTGGAGGAGCAGGACGCCGAGGCCGACGCCGAGGGCCACGTGGCGGCCGTGCGCGAGCGCACGTTCCACTACCCGGGCGGCCTGGAGGACTTCGTCCGCCACATCAACCACACGCGCGAGGCCGTGCACCAGAAGGTCATCGCCTTCGAGGCCAAGGGCGACGACCTCGAGGTCGAGGTGGCGATGCAGTGGAACACCGGCTACACGCCTTCGGTGTACACGTTCGCCAACACGATCAACACCCACGAGGGCGGCACGCACGAGGAGGGCTTCCGCGCCGCGCTGACCCGCGTGGTCAACGAGTACGCGCGCGAGAAGAAGCTGCTCAAGGAGAAGGACACCAACCTCACCGGCGACGACATCCGCGAGGGCCTGGCCGCGATCATCTCGGTCAAGCTCAAGGAGCCCCAGTTCGAGGGGCAGACGAAGACCAAGCTGGGCAACAGCGAGGCCAAGTCGTTCGTGCAGAAGTCCACCAACGAGCACCTCGCGGACTGGTTCGAGCGCCACCCGAACGAGACCAAGGCCATCGTCACCAAGGCGGTCTCCTCCGCGCAGGCCCGCATCGCCGCGCGCAAGGCCCGCGAGCTGGTGCGCCGCAAGGGCGCGCTGGACATCGGCGGCCTGCCCGGCAAGCTCAAGGACTGCCGCTCCACCAACCCGGAGGAGTGCGAGATCTACGTCGTGGAGGGCGACTCCGCGGGCGGCTCGGCCAAGGAGGGCCGGGACTCCATGTTCCAGGCGATCCTGCCGATCCGGGGCAAGATCATCAACGTGGAGAAGGCGCGCATCGACCGCGTCCTGAAGAACAACGAGGTCCAGGCGCTGATCACCGCCCTGGGCACCGGCATCCACGACGAGTTCGACCTGACCAAGCTGCGGTACCACAAGATCGTGCTGATGGCCGACGCCGACGTCGACGGCCAGCACATCCGCACCCTGCTGCTCACCCTGCTGTTCCGCTTCATGCGCCCGCTGATCGAGCACGGGCACGTGTACCTCGCGCAGCCGCCGCTCTACAAGATCAAGTGGCAGCGGCAGGAGCCGGAGTACGCCTACAGCGACCGCGAGCGCGACGGCCTGATCCAGCAGGGCCTGGCGGCGGGCAAGAAGATCGGCAAGGACGACAACATCCAGCGGTACAAGGGCCTCGGCGAGATGAACGCCGAGGAGCTGTGGGAGACCACGATGGACCCGGCGAACCGGGTGCTGCTCCAGGTGACCATGGACGACGCGGCGACGGCCGACGAGCTGTTCAGCGTGCTGATGGGCGAGGACGTCGAGGCGCGCCGCTCGTTCATCACCCGCAACGCCAAGGGCGTGCGGTTCCTGGACGTCTGAGCGTCCCGACTAGTCCACCCCGGCCGGCGAACAGGAAAGAAGAACCGTGACTGAGACGACGCTGCCTCCCAGCGGTGGTGATCGCACCGAGCCGCGCGACATCCAGCAGGAGATGCAGAACTCGTACATCGACTACGCGATGAGCGTGATCGTCGGACGAGCCCTGCCCGACGTGCGCGACGGCCTCAAGCCCGTCCACGTCCGCGTCCTGTACTCGATGTACGACTCCGGCTTCCGCCCCGACCGCGGCTACAACAAGTGCGCGCGCGTGGTCGGCGACGTGATGGGCAACTACCACCCGCACGGCGACTCGGCGATCTACGACGCGCTGGTCCGCCTCGCCCAGCCCTGGGCCATGCGCTACCCGCTGATCGACGGCCAGGGCAACTTCGGCTCCCAGGGCAACGACCCGGCAGCCGCCATGCGGTACTGCGTGGTGCCCGGCACGCGCGTCCGGCTCGCCGACGGCTCCACGCCGCGCATCGGCGACATCGTGCCGGGCGCCCTGCCGAACAGCGACAACCCGATCGACCTCAAGGTGCTGGACCGCAACGGCGACCCGGTGCGGGCCGACGCGCTGTTCCACTCCGGTGAGCACCCGACGCTGAGGCTGCGCACCCGCAACGGGTACGAGCTGACCGGCACGCACAACCACCCGGTGCTCTGCCTGGTGGGCGTGGGCGGTGTGCCGACCCTCCTGTGGAAGCTGCTGGAGGAGGTGCGGCCGGGGGACCGGGTGGTCCTCCAGCGCACGCCGCAGGACGAGGTGGCGGAGCCGGCGCCGGAGCAGCACGCGGCCGCGCTGCTGGCGGGGGCGTTCGTCAGCGAGGGGTTCGTCACCGAGAACCGGGCCGGGTTCAGCAACGTCGACGCCGACTACTTCGGCAGCGTGCTCGCGGCGTACGACCTGGTGGTGGGCGGGCCCTGGTACGCCTACTCCCGCACGATCAAGTCCGGCTCGCTGCTCCACGAGCTGGACGTGCAGAACCCGGCGCGGCTCCGCCGGAGCGTGCTCGGCCCGATGGTCGGCCTGCGCAGCGCGGCCAAGGAGGTGCCCGAGTTCGTCTGGCAGGGCGGCGCCGCGACCAAGAAGGTGTTCCTCGCGTCGCTGTTCACCGGCGACGGTTCGGCCTCCGCGCTGCCGCGCAGCAGCGTGCAGGTCTCGTACTCGACCCGGAGCCCCCGGCTGGCCCGCGAGGTCCAGCAGCTGCTGCTGGAGTTCGGCGTCGTCAGCGCGCTGGTCGACTGCTCCGACGGTGAGATCAAGGTCGTCATCACCAACCGGCGCGACGCCCGGCTGTTCGCCCGGCACGTCGGGTTCCTCGGCGCGAAGCAGGACAAGCTGGTCGCGATCCTCGACGCCATCCCGGTGAAGAGCCGGGCGATGAGCAGCGACCACGTGCCGCTCGTCGGCGCGTACGTCCGCGCGCACGGCGCGAGCCGGTGGACCGAGCGGGACTGGCTGCGCCGGCACAACGTCGACCGCGTGGAGCGGTGGGAGCGCGACCGCGACGAGATCGCCGCCCGGATCACCGAGCGCGAGGTGCTCGACGTGGTCGAGCCCCTGGTGGACGGCCGGTTCTACTACGCGGCGGTCGAGTCCGTCACCGACGCGGGCGTCCAGCCGGTGTACGGCCTCCGGGTCGACACCGAGGACCACTCGTTCATCACGGACGGCTTCGTCAGCCACAACACCGAGTGCCGGCTCACGCCGCTGGCCATGCAGATGCTGGCCGACATCGAGGAAGAGACCGTCGACTTCCGCGACAACTACGACGGTCGCATCCAGGAGCCGACGGTGCTGCCGTCGCGCGTGCCGAACCTGCTGATCAACGGGTCCTCGGGCATCGCGGTCGGCATGGCGACCAACATCCCGCCGCACAACCTGCGCGAGGTCGCGGAGGGCGTCGTGTGGGCGCTGGACAACCCCGAAGCCTCCGACGAGGAGACCCTCGAGGCGATGATCGCCCGCATCAAGGGCCCGGACTTCCCGACCCACGGGCAGATCCTCGGCACGGCGGGCATCGAGGACGCCTACCGGACCGGGCGCGGGTCGGTGAAGATGCGCGCCGTCGTGGACGTGGACGAGGACGGCAAGGGCCGCACGATCCTGGTCGTCAGCGAGCTGCCCTACCAGGTGAACCCGGACAACCTGGTGGAGAACATCGCCAACCTGGTGCGGGACCAGAAGCTGACCGGCATCGCGAACATCGCCGACGAGTCCAACCGGCGTTCCGGGATGCGGATCGTGGTCACCCTGAAGCGGGACGCGGTGGCCAAGGTCGTGCTGAACAACCTCTACAAGCACACCCAGCTCCAGTACTCGTTCGGCGTGAACATGCTGTCCCTGGTCGACGGCGTGCCGCGCACGCTGCGCCTGGACCAGATGATCCGGCACTACGTGAAGCACCAGGTCGAGGTCATCGTCCGGCGCACGCGCTTCCGGCTGCGCAAGGCCGAGGAGCGGGCGCACGTCCTGCGCGGCCTGGTCAAGGCGCTGGACCACCTGGACGAGGTCATCGCCCTGATCCGCCGGTCGGACACGCCGGACGTGGCGCGCACCGGCCTGATGGAGCTGCTGGACGTCGACGAGATCCAGGCCAACGCGATCCTGGAGATGCAGCTGCGCCGCCTGGCGGCCCTGGAGCGGCAGAAGATCATCGACCAGCTGGCCGAGATCGAGCTGGAGATCGCGGACTACCGGGACATCCTGGACAAGCCGGAGCGGCAGCGCGCGATCGTGCGCGAGGAGCTGACGGCGATCGTCGACAAGCACGGCGACGACCGGCGGACGAAGATCGTGCCGTTCGACGGCGACGTGTCGATGGAAGACCTGATCGCGGTCGAGGACGTCGTCGTCACCATCACTCGGACGGGTTACGCGAAGCGCACCAAGACGGACCTGTACCGCTCGCAGAAGCGCGGCGGCAAGGGCGTGCAGGGCGCGCAGCTCAAGCAGGACGACATCGTGCAGCACTTCTTCGTGTGCTCCACGCACGACTGGATCCTGTTCTTCACCAACAAGGGCCGGGTGTACCGGGCCAAGGCGTACGAGCTGCCCGAGGCCAACCGCAACGCGCGCGGCCAGCACGTGGCGAACCTCCTGGCGTTCCAGCCGGAGGAGGAGATCGCCCAGGTCATCCAGATCAAGAACTACGACGTCGCGCCGTACCTGGTGCTGGCCACCAAGCGGGGCCTGGTCAAGAAGTCCAAGCTGTCGGACTTCGACTCCAACCGCTCGGGTGGCCTGATCGGCATCAACCTGCGCGACGACGACGAGCTGGTGGGCGCGGTGCTCTGCTCGGCGCAGGACGACCTGCTGCTGGTGTCGGCCGACGGGCAGTCCATCCGGTTCCACGCGAGCGACGAGGCGCTGCGGCCGATGGGCCGGGCCACGTCCGGCGTGCTGGGGATGCGGTTCAACAGCGGTGACGAGCTGCTGTCGATGGGTGTCGTCCAGGAGGGGCTGTTTGTTTTGGTGGCCACCGACGGGGGGTACGCCAAGCGCACGCCGATCGAGGACTACCCGGTGCAGGGGCGTGGTGGCAAGGGTGTGCTGACCATCCAACACGACCGCCGGCGTGGGAGGCTTGTCGGAGCGCTCATCGTCGACGTCGACGACGAGCTGTACGCCATCACCTCCTCCGGCGGGGTCATCCGGACCAGCGCGGTGGAAGTGCGCAAAGCGGGCAGGCAGACGAAGGGCGTCCGGTTGATGAACCTCGGCGAAGGGACCACCCTGATCGCGGTGGCGCGCAACGCCGACGAGGCCGGGGACGTCCCCCATGGTGACGGCGGGGACCCGGCCGAGGCCGAGCCTGCCAACTAGCGCGAACGAGAGGTTGAGGACAGCCCGTGACTTCACCCGAGAAGCCAGAGGACAAGACCGCGGTGATCACCCGGCCCGGTGCCGAGTCGACACCTGAGCAGCCGACGGCGCAGACCTCATCGGGTGCCGACGCGGCTGTCGAGCCGGAGCCGTCCGCCGCGCCGCCGCCCTGGCAGCGGGTGTCGAGCGACGCGGGGTACGGCGAGGCGCAGCAGGTCGGGCCGGGCGACCCGGCCCCGGAGCAGCCGGCGGGGGAGGCCGGGGCGCAGCCCGCGTACCCGGCCTCCGACCCGGACACGGTGGCGGTGGCGCGCCCGGTGGTCGGGGCCGGTTCGGGCGGGGAGCAGCAGGCGGGGTCGTCGCGCACCTCGGTGAACCTGGGCGCCGCGAACGGCCGCACGGGCGCGGCGTCGTCGCCGCGGCGGCCCGGTCGGGGTCCGCGGCGGGCGAGCCTCCAGGTCAAGCGGGTCGACCCGTGGTCGGTGCTGAAGCTGGCGCTGGTGCTCAGCGTGGCGCTGTTCTTCGTGTGGCTGGTGGCGGTCGGCGTGCTGTACGGCGTGCTGAACGGCATGGGCGTGTGGGACAAGATCAACAACACCGCCAACGACCTGCTCCAGGGCAACGAGTCGGCCGGCGACCCGCTGATCAGCGCCGGGCGCGTGTTCGGCGTCGCGGCGATCGTCGGCGCGGTGAACATCGTGCTGTTCACCGCCCTGGCCACGGTCGGCGCGTTCGTCTACAACGTGTCGGCGGACCTCGCCGGCGGGCTGGAAGTGACCCTGTCCGAGCGGGAGTGACCGACCGGGGGGACGCGAGGACCCCCCCTGATTTGGGGCCACGACTGCGGATCGTGTACTGTTGCCGTCGTTGCCCCGAGGGCCTATAGCTCAGGCGGTTAGAGCGCTTCACTGATAATGAAGAGGTCGGAGGTTCAAGTCCTCCTAGGCCCACCGGAAGTTTCGCAGGATTGCAGAGGGGAACTGCTGTGAAGAAGATCATCGCACTTGTCGCCGTCGCCGGTGCGGTCCTGTTCTTCGTCAAGCGCAACCGCTCGGCGAAGGCCGACGCGGACCTGTGGCGCGAGGCCACCGCTCCGACCGACTGAACCCGCGAGGGCGGAGGTCTGCCGCCCCTCGTGAGGGGGACGTAGCTCAATTGGCAGAGCACCGCCTTTGCAAGGCGGGGGTTAGGGGTTCGATTCCCCTCGTCTCCACGAGCTCTGGGCGAGGTGTGCCCGCGGGAAGCGCGGGCCTGCCTCGCTCTTCGTGTTTTCCGGGGGTGCGACCCCCTGGCCCCGCCCGGCGGGGCTCCGCCCCCCGGACCCCCTGGCCCGGGTGGTCGCGTTGGGGGCGAGGCTTCGCCCGCCCCTGGGGATCAGTGTGGCGTTCCACGCGCAGGAGTGGTGACGCGGGCTTGCCTGCGCGCGTCCTGGTGTTGGCTTCTTCTGCCCGCGGGAGTTGTGCGCGGGGCTTTGCCGTGAGCGTGGTGCGCGGGTTTGCGTGGGATTTTCAGGTTTCCGGCTCGTCCGTGGGGCGGCCCGTGCCCCCTGCCCGGGTGGCAGGGGGCACGGGCCGGCGGCTGGTCACGCGTTGGCCAGCGAGGCCGATGTGTCGTGCTGCTTGCGGGATGCGATCACCCTGTCCAGCGCCCAGGCGCCGGGGCCGGTGAAGGCCAGGAGCAGGAAAGCCCACGAGTACACCGCGGCGAGCTCACCCTTGTTCTCGATCGGCAGCAGGCCCATCGGCTGGTGCACCACGAAGTACGCGTAGGCCATCGCACCGGACGCCAGCAGGGCGGCGGCCCGCGTGCCCAGGCCCAGGACGAGCAGCGCACCGCAGACCAGCTCGATCACCGCGGCCGGGCCGGATGGCCAGGCGGTGAGCGCCACCGGGTTCTGGGCGCCCAGGACGCCGAACAGCTTCTGCACTCCGTGGCACATGAACAACACGCCGACGACGATTCGGAACAGCGCCAGCGCGTGATCGCGTCCGCGGTCTAAGACGTTCATCTTGGGTCAGTCCTCACATTGCAGGGCGGCCTGGCAGGTAAGGTCAACCTAACCGTCATGACCATGGGTGCCTAGGTCATCACCCTGTCGATTAGCTGTTGGAATTCTGATTGACTGGCCGTCCTATGAACCGAGCACTGCGCAATGCCCTGCCGTCCTTGCTGGTCCTCGGCGCGCTGACCGCGTGCGGCACCGCGGGACCGACCACCGCGACGACACCGCCCGCCCCGTCGAGCGCGCCGAGCGCGCAATCCGCCGCCGCACCGGCCGGCCCGCCGCCCGTCCCGGAGCCGTCCGCCGATGGGACGTGTCCGTATTTGGCGTCGGAGGTCGTCGCCGAGGCCAACGGGCAACTCGTGCGCGATGTCCGGCTGTCCGCGGACGAACCGGACCCGGCCTGTTTCTTCTACGCCGACGCGACCGAGGTCCAGTTGTCGGTGTGGGTGTTCCACGGCGACGCCGGGACCGCGAAGGCGGTGGTCGACCGGGCCGCGCCGGTCGCCGATTCCAGCCCCGAGAGCACACCCGAGGGGTGGGCGGGCGGGTCGCTGGTCGGCGACGGGGGCGCGGTCTACGCGGTCGCCAAGGGCGGTGACGCGGTGGTCGTGACCAGCAACCAGAAGCAGACCGTCAAGGCCAGGCGGATCGCCGGGACGGTCATCGGCAACCTGGGGCTCTGAGCAGGGGCCGGTCGGCACTCCCGGCCACTTCCGGGCAGCACTTCCGGGCAGCACTCCGCGCCCGCCACCAGGTCCTCGGTGGCGGGCGCTCGCGGGTGCGGCTACTTCCGGTCGGCCACGCTCTCGTCGGCGACCCGGCCGTTGCGGGCGGCGTGGTCGCCGGGCGTGGCGCCGCCCTTGCCCGGCGTGCTGCCGGCGGGGGCGATGTCACTCGGCTTGGCCTCGCCCGGCTTGGCGCTCGTCGGCGTGGTGCCGCCCGAGGTGGTGCCGCCCGAGGTGGTGTTGCCGGGGGTGGTGTTGCCGGGGGTGGTGTTGCCGGGGGTGGTGCTGCCCGGAGCGGTGTCCGCGGACGAGGCGCCGCCCGGCGTGGTGTTGCCGCGCGGGGTCGACTCGGTGGTCTCCTCGATCTCCTCCAGGCGCACCTCCTGGGGCCTGCGGGTCAGCGCCACGTAGGCGGCGACCGCACCGGCCGCGAGGACGCCGAGCACCCAGGGCCACCGGCTGCGCTGGGGCCGCTGGGACGCCGCGTAGTCCTTGCGCGCCTGCTTGGCGGCCTTGCGCACGTCCTTCGCGCGCGACCGGGCCTCCTTGCGGGCCCGCTCGGTGGCCTTCGCGACGTCCTTGCGGACGAGCCGGGCCTTCTTCGCGAGCTGCTTGCGCCGCTTGCGGGTGGACTTCTCCACCTGCTCGGCCCTCTCCACCAGCGCGCCCGCGCGATCCGCCACGACGCCACGCAGGTGGTCGGCCGTGACGCCGCGCTCGGCGAGCTTGCCCTCCGCGCGCTCCGCCCACGTGACCGCGGCGTCCGCACTCACCTGACCTGCGCGGACAGCGCCACGACGGACGGCGCGCAGACCCGTGCCGACCGCCTTGCCAACGGACTCGCCGGCTCGGGTCATGGCGTCAACCTCATCCATATCGCGCTCCACAAGCTGTCGGTCAGTCACACCAGTGGCTATACCCACCCCGCCCCTTCCCGAACCCCCGGGCTCCCGGATGGCACGATGGGTGCGTGGCAGACAGCAACGACTCCCTCGTCGGGACCAAGGTGACGGCGACCCTGCACACCTCGCAGGGCGACATCCGCATCAACCTCTTCCCCGACCACGCTCCCAAGACGGTGGCGAACTTCGTCGGCCTGGCGGAGGGCACCAAGGAATACTCCGAGTCCAACGCCCGCGGGGAGGCCACCGGGCCGTTCTACGACGGCGCGATCTTCCACCGCGTGATCGCGGGCTTCATGCTCCAGGGCGGTGACCCGACCGGCACCGGCCGCGGCGGCCCCGGCTACAAGTTCGCCGACGAGTTCCACCCGGAACTCCAGTTCAACAAGCCCTACCTGCTGGCGATGGCGAACTCCGGCCCCAACTCGAACGGCTCGCAGTTCTTCATCACCGTCGCGCCGACCACGTGGCTGAACTTCAAGCACACGATCTTCGGCGAGGTGGCCGACCAGGACTCGATCAACGTCGTGAACGCCATCGGCAACGGGCCCACCGGCGCGGGCGACCGCCCGGTCACCGACGTGGTGATCGAGAAGGTCTCGATCGAGCGACACTGACGCGGTGGACCAGCCTGTCACCCCCGGCGACCCGGTCGGCGCCGCCTGCGCGCGGCACCCCGACCGGGCCACGGGCCTGAGGTGCACCCGGTGCGAGCGGCCGGCCTGCCCCGAGTGCCTGCGCGAGGCTTCGGTCGGCTACCAGTGCGTCGACTGCGTGGCCGAGGGCAGCCGGGCGGTCCGCCCGGCGCGCACGTTCGTCGGGGCGCGGTTCTCCCGGCGCTTGGTGGTGACACCGGTGCTGATCGCGCTGAACGCGCTGGTGTTCGCCCTGACGGCGGTGCAGGCCGGCAGCGTCGTGGGCAACAACCGGTCCGAGCTGTTCCTGGACTACTACCTGTGGCCGGCGGCCGTCTACTACGGCGAGTGGTGGCGGCTGGTCACGTCCGGGTTCCTGCACTTCGGCCCGGCGCACCTGGCGCTGAACATGATCGCCCTGTACGTGCTGGGGCGGGACCTGGAGCCGGTGTTCGGCAAGGTCCGGTTCCTGGCCGTCTACCTGGTGTCGCTGCTGGGCGGCGGGGTCGCGGTGTACCTGTTCGGCGGGGTGAACACGCCGGTCGCGGGCGCCTCGGGCGCGGTGTACGGCCTGATGGGCGCGATGCTGGTGGCGGTGCTGCGGCTCAAGCTCAACCCGGGCTCGGCGCTCGGCGTCATCGGCCTCAACCTGGTGCTGAGCTTCACCCTCCCGGGTATCTCCCTGCTCGGCCACCTCGGTGGCCTGGTGGTGGGCGCGGCGGTGGCCGCCGGCCTGGTCCACGCGCCGCGGGAACGCCGCGAGGTGTGGCAGGCGGGCGTCGTGGCGGCGGCGTTCGCGCTGCTGGTCGTGATGGCGTTCGTCCGCACCGGGCAGCTGGGCTAGCGGCGCGCTACGGCCGCAGGGCGTGCAGCACGTCGGCCACGTCGTGCGGGTCGGCGCCGAGGTCGAGCGGGGTGAGCACGAACAGCTGCTCGTCCTCGCCCCGCCGCCAGTCCAGCTCCAGGGTGGCGACCTCGCGGCCGAGCCGGCGGGTGCGGACGAGCTTGACCTGCACCTCGTGCCACGGCAGGTGGCGGGCACCGGTGACGGTGCGGACGGTCAGGCCGGTGTCGTCGGCGGCCAGCCTGGGCCGCAGGAACGTGCTGTACGCGGCGATGGCGAGCAGCAGGGCCGCGGCGGTGCCCAGGAAGACCACCTCGGCGGGTTCACCGCCCAGGAGGGCGGCGACGAGCGCGGCTGCGGCCGTGGCCCAGGCGACGACCGCGACGGCCGGCCGGGGCGCCCAGGATCGGAGTGGGGTCACGCCGGGGAGTCTTCCGCATGGGGCGACCAGTGGCCCCTACCGACGCTTGTGCAATTTGGCGCAAAGTTGTCCACAGGAGTTGTCCCCATTGGGGATGACTTACATCCCTGTGCTTCGGTGACCGGGTGGTGAACGGCTTGAACGACCGGTTGACGTGCGACGGCCCGGACGTGTGGACGTCCGGGCCGTCGGCCACGTGGCGTAGCGAGTGGTCAGCGCCACCGCATGGTCATCAGCAATCCGATGATCATCAGGGCGAACCCGATGCCGAAGTTCCAGCTCCCGAGGTCCATCATCACGGGCACCTTCTCGCCCGCGATGTAGTTGACCACCAGCCACGCCAGGCCGAGCAGCATCATGCCGAGCATCACGGCGATGTACACCGGGTGCGACGGGCCTGCGGCCTTCACCTTCACCGGGGTGCGGCGATCGGCCGGCGCCGTGTAGACGGCCTTCTTGCGGACCTTGGACTTGGGCATTCTGTCCTCGCCTGACGGGGTGGATGAGCCTCCAGTGGCGCGGGTTCACGTCCACTGCTGGATGAACACGTTAACGTAACCGAGCAGGTCGCTGAAGCACTGCTTAGTTCTGGAACGTTCGGACCGGGAGGTTTTTCGGTGAGCTACGACCCGCCCCCGCCGCAAGGCGGCCCGTCGGGCCCGCCGCCGGGACGGCCGCCCCGCCCCAGGCCCGGACCCCCGCCGCCGGCGCCGGGCGAGGTCGTGCGGACCTCGCCGGGCGGTGGGGACGAGGCTTCGGCCCGCCCGCCGACACCGCCGCGCGGGCAGCCCCGGCCGGTCGACCCGCGCCACGCGGGCGCGCACCGCGCGGACGCCCCCCGGCACGCCGACCCGTTCACCCCCGGCCCCGCGGAACGGCTCCCGCCCCGGCGCCACGCCCCGTCCGAGCACCCGTACCCCGGCCCCTCCGACCGCGCGCCCGCCGGCCCGTTCGACCGCGACCACCCCGGCCCGCTCGACCGCGGGCACTCGGGTTCACTCGACCAGGGGCGCTCGGGCTCGCTCGACCACGGGCAGCCCGACCTGCTCGACCGCGCGCACGCCGGACCGCCGGACCGCCGGACCGCGGGGCCGCCGGACCGCGGGTACCCGGGAGCACCGGACCGCGGGTACGCGGAACCGCCCGTCCGGGGGTCCGTCGGCCGCCCAGGGCCGGACACCGGGCCGCGCGGGTTCCACCGGCCGGACCCCGGTGCGCGGGCCGCCGACCCCTCCGCCCCCGACCGCCGCCCGAACGGCGAGCCCGACCGGGGCTTCCGCGGCGAAGCCCGGCTCGACCCCGAGCCGTCGCCCGAGGCCACCCGCTACACCAGCGCGTTCTCCGGCAGCCTCCCGCCGCCGCCCCCGCCCCGGATCGCCCCGCCCCGCCGCATCCCGCCGCGCCCCCGTCCCCCCGACCCGCCCACCGAGGTCATCGAGCCGGTGGCGGACGACCACGCCGAGGACTACGCCGGGAACTACGCCGAGGACGGCTACCACGACGACGCGGAGGACGACGCGGCGGGCAGCGCGCGGAAAGGTGCGCGGAACGGCGCGGCGGACGACCACGGGGACTCCCCGCCACCGCCGCCGGAGGGCGGGGCCCGCAAGGCCGTCCGCGCGGTCGGCGAGCTGCTGATCACCGCCGGCCTGGTGGTCCTGCTGTTCGTGGTCTACGAGGTCTACGTCACCGACCTCATCTCCGCCGGCAAGCAGGACGACGCCACGCAGGCCCTGGACGAGCAGTGGGGCGCCAACACCGTCCAGGGCGCCGAACCGCAGCGCGAGGCCAGGTACGACCTGGTCGAGGGCCAGGCGTTCGCCAAGATGTACATCCCGGTGTTCGGGCCGGACTACAAGTTCTCCATCGTCGAGGGCACCACCGACAAGCACCTGGAGATCGGGCCGGGCCACTACGTCAACACCGCGCTGCCGGGCGACCCGGGCAACTTCTCGGTCGCCGGGCACCGGGTCGGCAAGGGCGCGCCGTTCAACGACCTCGACCTGATGGACTCCTGCGACGCGATCGTGGTCGAGACGCAGACGCAGTGGTTCGTCTACCGGATGCTGCCCAAGGCCGGCGAGGTCGCGGGCTGGGCGCAGAACCCGAAGGCCCGGGACCCGAGGTGCGCGAAGGTCGCCCCGCTGGGCGGCTCCTACGCCAAGACGGTCGGCCAGGAGATCGTGCTGCCCTCCCAGGGCGAGGTGATCAACCCCATCCCGCACGTCACCGGCGCCGGGCCGGAGGCGCAGCAGGCGTCGCTGATGACGCTGACCACCTGCCACCCCCGGTTCTCCGACAAGCAGCGGCTGATCGTGCACGCGGTGCTGGCGCAGGGCTACCCCAAGGCGCCCGGCTTCGTGCCCGAAGAGCTGAAGGAGCAGTGATGTACGGCTGGATCTGGCGCCACCTCCCCGGCCCCCTGCCGGTGCGCGTCCTCCAGGCCCTCGTGCTGGTGGCCGGGGTGGTGGCCCTGCTGATGTTCGTCGTGTTCCCGTGGGCGGAGCCGAAGCTGCCGTTCAACAACGTGACGACCGCCCAGTAGCGGGCCCCGCCCGCCGCCGGGCGGCGCGGGTCAGGACCGGGAGATGGCGGTCATCTCGGCCCGGTCCACGACCTTGACCCGCTCGCGGCCCCGGGCCGCGCCGAGCGCGAGCTCGTGGGCGTCCAGCCGCCGCCAGCCGTCGACGGTGGTGAACGGCACCGCGCGCTGCTCCAGGAACCGCACGACGGCGTCCCGGTCGGCCACCGGCGCGGCCGGCAGCGCCGGCGCGTCGGCGAGCAGGCTGGTCACCGTCTCCAGCGCGTCGCCCTTGGTGTGCCCGATCAGCCCGACCGGGCCGCGCTTGATCCAGCCGGTGACGTACACGCCGGTCAGCGCCTGGTCGTCCAGGCCGAGCACGCGGCCCGCCCGGTGCGGCACGGTGCCCGAGGTGTGGTCGAACGGCAGGTCCGGCAGGTGCGTGGACAGGTAGCCGACCGCCCGGTACACGGCCTGGACGGGCCAGTCGGTGAACTCGCCGATGCCCTCCGCGCTGCCGTCGCCGACGAGCCGCATCCGCTCGGTGCGCAGGCCGGTGACCGCGCCGTCGGCGCCCAGCACCTCGACCGGGGCCTCCAGGAAGTGCAGGTGCAGCCGGCGCGGCCGGTCGCCGACGTCGCGCAGCGCCCACTCCTGGAGCGTCTTGACCACCATCTCGACCTGCTTGCTGGACCGGATGGCCGCCATGCTGGCCGCGCAGAAGTCGATGCCCTCGGGGTGCACGATCACCTCGACGTTCGGCGAGTGGTCGAGTTCGCGCAGCTCCAGCGGCGTGAACTTGGCCTGGGCCGGCCCGCGGCGGCCGAACACGTGCACGTCGGTGACCGGGCTGGCCTTGAGGCCCCGGTAGACGTTGTCCGGGATCTCGGTGGTGAGCAGCTCGTCGGCGGTCTTGGCGAGCACGCGGGCGACGTCGAGCGCCACGTTGCCGACGCCGAGCACGGCGACCCGGGACGCGTCCAGCGGCCAGGTGCGCGGCACGTCGGGGTGGCCGTCGTACCAGGAGACGAAGTCGGCCGCGCCGTACGAGCCGGCCAGGTCGATGCCGGGGATGTCCAGCGGCCGGTCCTTCTCGGCGCCGGTGGCGAAGACCACCGCGTCGTAGAACTGGCGGAGGTCGTCGAGCTTCACGTCCACGCCGTACTCGACGTTGCCGAAGAACCGCACTTCCGGGCGGTCCAGCACGCGCTGCAGGGCGGTGACGATGCCCTTGATGCGCGGGTGGTCGGGCGCGACGCCGTAGCGGATGAGGCCGTACGGGGCGGGCATCCGCTCGAACAGGTCGACCGAGACGTCGGCCGCCGACTTGATCAGGGTGTCGGCGGTGTAGGCGCCGGCCGGGCCCGCGCCGATGACGGCGACGCGCAGTGAACGTGTCATGGTTCCAGGTTAGGAGAGCCTAAGCTCAATTCCGGCGAGAGGTTGGTCACGGCTACCCTGGCCCCATGCGCGTGCTCGTGGTCGACAACTACGACAGCTTCGTCTACAACCTCGTCCAGTACCTGGCCCAGCTCGGGGTCGAGTGCGTGGTCCGGCGCAACGACGCCGTCGACCCGGACGAGGTGGGCGACGTCGGCGGGGTGCTCGTCAGCCCCGGCCCGAGCACGCCCGACCGGGCGGGCCGGAGCATGGACGTCATCCGCCGCTGCGCGGACACCGGCGTCCCGGTGCTCGGGGTGTGCCTCGGCCACCAGGCGATCGGCGCGGTGTGGGGCGGCACCGTGGACCTCGCCCCGGAGCTGCTGCACGGCAAGACCAGCGTCGTGCACCACGAGGGCGCGGGCGTCCTGGCCGGCGTGCCCAGCCCGTTCACGGCGACCCGGTACCACTCGCTGACCGTGCTGCCCGACACCATCCCGGACGAGTTCGAGGTCACCGGCCGCACCGACACGGGCGTGGTGATGGCGATGCGGCACCGGGAGCTGCCCGTCGAGGGCGTGCAGTTCCACCCCGAGTCCGTGCTCACCGAGGGCGGGCACCGGATGCTGGCGAACTGGCTGCGGGTGTGCGGCTTCGAGGCGCCCGAGGCGACCGTCGCCCACCTGGAGGCCGGGATGCGGCAGCTCGCGGCGGCCGCGTCCCGCTGATCCCGGCGCGCCGACGGCCCCCCGCCCGGACCGGGGCGAGGGGCCGTCGGCGCGGCGCCGGCTACCTCGTGGTGCTGGTCGACCCGATCCTGAACTCCTGGATCGTCACGTTGATCCGGGCGTTCTTCGCGACCGGCGCGTTCGGCTTGGTCTCCGTCTCGGAGATCTTCCTGTCCTGGGACATGTCGTTGGTGGCCGTCCGCTCGACGTTCAGGTCGCCGGTCCAGCCGAGCTGGCCCAGCTTCGCGCGCGCCTGGCCCTCGGTCATCCCGCGCAGGTCGGGCATCAGGAACTGGTTGCCCTTCGACACGCTGAGGGTGACCAGGGAGCCCTTCTGGACGCGGCCCGGGTCCGGGTTCTGCGCGACCACCACGCCCTGGTCCTCGGCGCTGTCGACCTCCTTGGTCTGCACCTTGAAGCCGTTGCCCTCCAGGGTGTCCTTCGCGCGCTGGAGCGTCTGACCGGTCACGTCGGGCAGCTGGACGTTGTCCGGGCCCTTGCCCAGGGTGATGGTGACCAGGCTGCCCTTGGCCGCCTTCGTTCCGGGCGACGGGCTCTGCAGGGCCACCTTGTTGACCAGCTTGGAGTCCTCGACCTCGGTCAGGTCGGGCGCCTGCTTGAACACCCACCCGTCGGCCTCCAGCTTCTGCTGCGCCTCGGCCGCGGAGAGCCCCGTCAGGTCCGGCACCTCGACCTGCTCCGGCGGCGCGCCGACGACCAGGCGGACCACCGAGTACCGGTCCACCTCACGGCCGACCGCCGGGTCGACGTCCAGGACCTGGCCGACCTGCTCGGCGCCGCACACCGGCGGCGGGGAGTTCGGCTGGCACGGGTGGGGCACCACCTGCGGGGTGAGGTCGACCGCGCGCAGCTGCTGCTCCGCCGCCGCCGTCAGCTGCCCGCGCACGTCGGGGACCTTCGGCTTCTCGGCGCCGGTGTTGCCGGTGTTGCCGTCCAGCAGCGACTTGGTGATCCACACGGCGAGGCCGAGGACCACGACGCACAGCAGGACGACCAGGGCGATCATGATCGTCCGCTTGCGCCGGGCGCGCCGCTCCTCCTCTTCCCCGGCGAGCGGGTCGTGGTCGGCGGGGTCGTCGCGCTGCGCGGACGTGCGGTGCCGCCCGCCGGTGGACACCTCGGCGCGCGGCGACTGGTTGAGCACCGCCGTGCGGTCCTCGGCCGTCATCACCGCGGGCGCGGACGGGCGCTGGCCGGACAGCACGCGCACCAGGTCCGCGCGCATCTCGGCGGCCGACTGGTAGCGGTTCGCCGGGCCCTTCGCCATCGCCTTGAGCACGATCGCGTCCAGCGCGGGCGTCACCTTCGGGTTCAGCGACGACGGCGGCTTCGGGTCCTCCCGCACGTGCTGGTAGGCCACCGCCACCGGGGAGTCGCCGGTGAACGGCGGCTCGCCGGTCAGCAGCTCGAACAGCACGCAGCCCGACGCGTACACGTCCGACCGGGCGTCCACGGCCTCGCCGCGCGCCTGCTCCGGCGACAGGTACTGCGCGGTGCCGATCACCGCGGCCGTCTGGGTCACCGCGGCCTGGCCGTCGTGCACGGCCCGCGCGATGCCGAAGTCCATCACCTTCACCGCGCCGGAACGGGTGATCATCACGTTCGCGGGCTTCACGTCCCGGTGCACGATGCCGTGCCGGTGGCTGAAGTCCAGCGCCGCGGACACGTCGGCCATGATCTCCATGGCGCGCTTGCCGGTCAGCGGCCCCTGCGTCTTCACGATGTCGCGCAGCGTCCGGCCGTCGACGAACTCCATCACGATGTAGGGCAGCGGGCCGTACTCGGTGTTCGTCTCACCGGTGTCGTAGACGGCGACGATGGCGGGGTGGTTCAGCGCCGCGGAGTTCTGGGCCTCCCGCCGGAACCGCTCCTGGAACTGGGTGTCGCGGGCGAGGTCGGCACGGAGCACCTTGATCGCCACGTCCCGGCCGAGCCGCACGTCGCGGCCCTTGTGGACCTCCGACATACCGCCGTAGCCGAGGGTCTCACCCAGTTCGTAGCGGTTGGAGAGCAGTCGCGGAGTGCTCATCAGTGCTTCGTCCCGCTCCTCGTCAACGGTCCTGCCATCGCTTGCGTCCGCCTTCGTACCGCTCGGGCGTCACGTCGGTACACACGTCACCGTCACCCGTGAGCCGATCGCAACCTCGCCGGTCGGGCTCAGGTCCGACACCAGGCACTGCTCCCGGTCCTGCGGCTCACCGCCCCGGTCGGTGCTCACCTCGGGCTCCAGGCCGTGCCCGGAGAGCCTCTTCGCGACCTCGTCGGCCGGCAGGTCGACGAAGTCCGACTCGGTGATCGTGACCTTCGGCGTGCCGGGGAGACGATCGGTCGGGTCGGGCGGGGACGTGCGGGCGCTCGTGGTGCCTTGCGGGCTGGTCCCGCCCGGTGTCCCGCCGGGTGTCCCGTCCTCGTCCATCCCGCGCAGGACCACCACGCCGAGCACGACCAGCGCGGCCACCAGCACAGCGACCATAACCCACAGCACGGCGCGGTTGCGCCCCGGTGGCCGCGGCGGGACCGACAGCGGACCGAAGGCGCCCGTGCGCGGAGTGCTCACCTGCGGCGGCACCGGCGGCATCCCCGGGAGGGAGCCCGGGTGCCCCGCCGGGACGGCCGGGTGGGTGAGCTGGGGCAGGGGGGCGGAGCCGACCGCCATGGCCAGGCCGGTGGGCGTGGGCAGCGGCTGGCCGGCCCGCACCGCGCCCACCGCCGCCGCGAACTCGCCGCCGTTGCGGTAGCGCTGGCGGGGGTCCTTCACCATCGTCGCCTCGATCAGCGCGCGCGGACCCGGCGGCACGTCCGGCGGCAGCGGCGGCGCGATGTCGCGGATGTGCATCATCGCCACGGTCACCGCGTTCTCCGACAGGAACGGCCGGTGCCCGGCCAGGCACTCGTAGCCGCACACGGCCAGCGCGTACACGTCGCTGGCGGGTTCGGCCGCGTGGCCGAGGGCCTGCTCGGGCGCGATGTAGTGGGCGGTGCCCATCACCATGCCGGTGTGGGTCACGGGCGCGGCGTCGGCCGCCTTCGCGATGCCGAAGTCGGTGATCTTCACCTGGCCGTTCGGGGTGACCAGGATGTTGCCCGGCTTCACGTCCCGGTGCACCAGCCCGCGCTCGTGGGCGGCCTGCAGCGCGTTGCCCGCCTGCTCCAGCACGTCCAGCGTGCGGTCCGCGCCCAGCCGGCCGCGCGCGATGATCGCCGCCAGCGGCTCGCCCTCCACCAGCTCCATCACCAGGTAGGCGGTGTCCTCCGGCCCGTCGGGCGCCGACGCGGTCTCGCCGTAGTCGTGCACGGCGGCGATGCCCGGGTGGTTCAGCGACGCCGTGGTGCGCGCCTCGATGCGGAACCGGTTGAGGAACTCCGGGTCGCCGGACAGCTCCGCCTTGAGCACCTTCACCGCGACCTTGCGGTCCAGCCGGGTGTCGGCCGCCTCCCAGACCTCGCCCATGCCGCCCACCGCGATCCGCCGGGACAGGCGGTACCGCTCGGCGAGCAACTGGCCGGAGGTCAGCATCAGCGGCCCCCGAGGTAGGCGCCGATGACCGCGCGGCCGATCGGGGCGGCCACCTTGCCGCCGGTCGCGGACAGGCCGGCGGTGCCGCCGTTCTCCACGATGACCGCGATCGCGATCTCCGGCTTCTCGGCCGGCGCGAACGCCACGTACCAGGCGTGCGGCCTGGTGTCCTTCACGTCCTCGCCGTGCTCGGCGGTGCCGGTCTTGGACGCGACGGTCACGCCGGACAGCCGGCCGTTGGGCGCGGTGTTCGCCTCCGACCTGACCATCATGTCGCGCAGCGCGGCGGCGTGCTCGGGCTCCATCGCGTCGGCGACCTCGTCGCCCTCGTCCTCGCTGATCACCTGCAGGTCGGGCGCCAGGACCTTCTGCACCAGGTGGGGCCGCATCCGGACGCCGCCGTTGGCGATGGCCGCGGTCATCATGGCGTTCTGCAGCGGGGTGACCAGCACGTCCCGCTGCCCGATGCCGGTCTGGTACACCGCCGGCCGCTCGTCCATCGGGCCCAGCGTGGAGGTCTCCACCGCCAGCGGGATCCGCAGGTCCGCGTCGTCGAAGCCGAACTTCGCCGCCGCCTTGCGCAGCTTGTCCGGGCCGAGCTGGTCGGCCAGCACGGCGAACGCGGTGTTGCACGACTTCGCCAGCGCCTCCTCCAGGGTGGCGGTGACGCCGTTGCCGCAGATGGTGTCGTTGAAGTTGGGCAGCGGGACCTGGGTGCCGGGCAGCGTGATGACCGGCCGGCCGTCGACCTCGCTCTCCTTGGTCTTCCCCTCGGCCAGCGCGGCGGCGGCCACGATCAGCTTGAACGTCGACCCGGGCGCGTAGAGGCCCGCGACCGAGCGGTTGAGCATCGGCAGGTTGCTCTCCGGCGCGATCAGCTGCTTCCACGCCGCCTGCTGCTCGGCCACGTCGTGGCTGGCCAGCGCGTTGGGGTCGTAGGTCGGCGTGGACGCCATCGCCAGGATCTCGCCGGTCTGCGGGCGGATCGCCACCACCGAGCCGGCGACGCCCTGGAGCTGGTCGTAGGCGACCTGCTGGAGCGCCGCGTCGATGGTCAGCTGGAGGCTGCCGCCCTTCGGGTCGCGACCGGTGATCAGGTCCGACACGCGGCGGGCGAACAGCCGGTCGTCCGAGCCGTTGAGCAGGTCGTCCTCGGCCCGCTCCAGGCCGCTCGCCCCGTACACGGTGGAGAAGTAGCCGGTCACCGGCGCGAACGCCGGACCCGCGTACTTGCGCAGGTAGCGCAGCCGGTCCGTGGTCCGCTCCACGGTCGCCAGCGGCTCGCCGCCGGAGGCGATGATCTGGCCGCGCTCGCGCGAGTACTGGTCGAGCACCACCCGCCGGTTCAGCGGGTTCTTGCGGTAGTCGTCGGCCTTGATGACCTGCACGTAGGTGGCGTTGGCCAGCAGCAGCACCATCATCGCCATCATGGCGACGCCGATCCGGCGGAGCGGTGTGTTCATTTGGGACGCTCCACCATGACTGTGTACTGGTCGGCGATCGCGGGCTGCTGCTGGCGGGGCTTCGGCGCGGCCTTCGGCGCGCGCGCCGCGTCGGAGATGCGCAGCAGCAGCGCCACCAGGATGTAGTTCGCCAGCAGCGACGAACCGCCCTTGGACAGGAACGGCGCGGTGATGCCGGTCATCGGGATCAGCTTCGTGACGCCGCCGACGATGATGAAGATCTGGAACGCCATCGCGAACGCCAGGCCGCCGCCCAGCAGCTTGCCGAACGTGTCGCGCACCGACAGCGCGGCGCGCAGGCCGCGCATGGCCAGGACCGTGTAGACCAGCAGCACCGCGGACAGCCCGACGAAGCCCAGCTCCTCGCCGATCACGGCGGTGATGAAGTCGGTGTTGGCCTCCGGGATCTGGTCCGGCCGCCCGCCGCCGAGCCCCGCGCCGAACAGCGCGCCGGTGCCCAGGCCGAACAGCGACTGGACGATCTGGTAGCCGCGCTCGTTCGCGTCGGCGAACGGGTCCAGCCAGTTCTGCACGCGGATCTGGACGTGGCCGAACAGCTTCCACGCCACGAACGCGCCGATGCAGAACAGCACCACGCCGAGCACCACCCAGGCCGCGCGCTCGGTCGCCACGTACAGCAGCACCAGCACGATGCCGAAGAACAGCAGCGACGAGCCCAGGTCCTTCTGGAGCACCATGATGCTCACGCCGACCAGCCACGCCGCGATCAGCGGGCCCAGGTCGCGCGCCCGCGGCAGGTCCAGGTTCAGCACCCGGCGCCCGGCCGTGGTGAACAGGTCGCGCTTGGACACCAGGAACGCCGCGAAGAACACCATCAGCAGGATCTTCGCGAACTCACCCGGCTGGATGGAGAACGCGCCGAACGCCAGCCAGATCTTCGCGCCGTTGATCTCCGGCGCGATGAAGCTCGGCAGCACGCCGGGCAGGACCAGCGCCACCAGCCCCAGGAAGCCGCACGTGTAGCCGTACTTGGCCAGCGTGCGGTGGTCGGAGAGCACCTTCAGGGCGGTGCAGAACAGCACGAGGGCGATCGCCGTCCACAGCAGCTGCTTCGGCGCGGCGGCCGACCAGACCTGGTTGTTGGGCAGCTTCACGTCCTCCATGGCCAGGTCGATCCGGTGGATCATGACCAGGCCCAGGCCGTTGAGCAGCGCCACGCAGGGCAGGATCACCGGGTCCGCGTACGGCGCCCAGCGGCGCACCGCCAGGTGCGCCACGGACAGCACGCCCAGGTAGGCCAGGCCGAGCCACACGATCCGCATGGTCAGCTCCTGCTCCTGGTTGGCCTCCACCAGGATCAGGGCGATCGTCACGAGCAGTGCGGCGAAGGCGAGCAGGAACAGTTCGACGGACCGCTTCGTGGGCGGGCGCATCCCGGGCGACGTGCTCGCCGCCGCGTGCGGTGAACTGCCCCCCGCCGCCGCGGGCGGTGGTCCTCCCGCGCCGGGGACCGGCGAACCCATGGCGTCTACTGACCTTTCCGGCAGTCCGTGCCCGGCTGTTGCACGGGCGAGGGCAGCGGGATGCCCTCCAGCGTGGTGGTCGTCGTCGGCGCGGTCGAGGCCGCCGACGGGTCCACCGGTGCGGTGGTCGTCGTCGGCCCGGTCGCGCTGGACGACTGGTCCTTGGGGCAGAGCGGCAGCGTCTGCTCCGTGCGCAGGCGGCGGATCGCCTCGCGCGCGCCCTCCAGGCCGTCCACGTCGGTGATGCCGTTGCGCACCACGTCCCTGGTCGCGACCTTCAGGTCGTCCACGGTGATCGGCTCGCAGGCTTGCGCGCCCGGCGGGCAGGAGCCCTCCACCCGGGTGTGCAGGTCGAACCCGAAGACGCTGCCGGTGACACCGCGGAACACCGAGACCTGGCCGTCCGGCGCGGCGCCCACGTAGTACTGCCGCAGCACGTACCAGCGGGTGCCCAGGCCGGCCGCGGTCAGCAGCAGGAGCAGGAACACCACCAGGCCCAGCGCCTTGAGGCGGTTGCCGCGCGCCCGGCGCGGGTCGACCTGCGGCTGCGGCGGCTCGGGCCGCGGCGGCGCCGGCCGCGGGCCGGTGATCGAACTCGCCCGCGAGGCGGGCGAGTCGGGGGGAGGCGGGTCCTCGCTGCCGTCACCGGCCGCGCCGCCCACTATCGGGGCGTCCTCCCCGAAGTCCACGTCCACGACGTCGGCGACGACGACCGTCACGTTGTCCGGCCCGCCGCCCTTGAGCGCCAGCTCGATCATCCGGTCCGCGCACGCCTGCGGGTCCGGGATGCGGATGGCCTCCTCCAGCGTCTCCTGGCTCACCACGCCGGACAGGCCGTCGGAGCAGAGCAGGTAGCGGTCGCCGGGCCGGGCCTCGCGCACCATCAGGCGCGGCTCCACCTCGTGCCCGGTCAGCGCGCGCAGCAGCAGCGAGCGCTGCGGGTGCGTCGCCGCCTCCTCCTCGGTGATCCGGCCCTCGTCGATCAGCGACTGCACGAACGTGTCGTCGTGCGTGATCTGCGTGAACGCGCCGTTGCGGGCCATGTACGCCCGCGAGTCGCCGATGTGCACCATGCCGAGCCGGCTGCCCGCGAACAGCACGGCGGTGAGCGTGGTGCCCATGCCGTCCAGGTCCGGGTCGGACTGCACCAGCTCGGAGATCGCGCCGTTGCCGGCGATCACCGCCTCGCGGAGCTGGCCGAGCAGGTCGTCGCCCGGCTCGTCGTCGTCGAGCGGGGCCAGGGCGGCGATGACCACCTTGCTGGCGACCTCGCCCGCGGCGTGGCCGCCCATGCCGTCGGCCAGCGCGAGCAGGCGGGGGCCCGCGTACACGGAGTCCTGGTTGTTGGAGCGCACCAGGCCCCGGTCGCTGCGGGCCGCGTATCGAAGGACGAGGGTCATGAGCGCAGCTCGATCACCGTTTTGCCGATTCGGATCGGGGAGCCGAGCGGGACCCGGAGTGGGGCCGTGACCTTCGCCCGGTCGAGGTACGTGCCGTTCGTGGAGCCGAGGTCCTCCACGTACCAGTCGGCGCCGCGCATGGACAGCCGCGCGTGCCTGGTCGACGCGAAGTCGTCGTCCAGCACGAGCGTGGAGTCGTCCGCGCGGCCGATCAGGATCGGCCTGCCGTCCAGGGAGATGCGCGTGCCCGCCAGCGCGCCGTGCGTGACGACGAGCTGCCGGGGCGCCTTGCCGCCCTTCGCGGCCTTCTTGGCCCCCCTACGCAGGCCGGGCGTCGGAACGCGCAGTCCCGACGCCGCGTACAGGTCGGACCGGACCACCTTCAGCGCAGCAAACACGAACAACCAGAGCAGGATGAGGAAACCCGCTCTGGTCAGCTGCATCACCAGCTCTGGCACCGGTTGTAACCGCTCCTGCCTTGAGTGCCGTCACGCCTTCACCGTCCCGACCGCGCTAGCCCTGGGTGCGGAAGACCAGCGAGGAGTGGCCGATGCGGACGACGTCGCCTTCCGCGAGCTGCCAAGTCTGCACCGGAGTGCCGTTCACCGTGGTCCCGTTGGTCGAACCGAGATCAGCGAGCATGGCACTGTGCCCGTCCCAGGTGATCTCCAGGTGCCTCCTGGACACCCCGGTGTCGGGCAGCCGGAAGTCCGCCTCCTGGCCGCGGCCGACCACGTTGCCGCCCTGCTTGAGGTTGTAGGTCCGGTTGGAGCCGTCGTCCAGGTGCAGCGTCGCGCTCAGCTGGCGAGCGCCGGACTGCACCGCCGGCGGGGCGTAGCCCTGCGACGGGTCCGGGTAGCCGCCCTGGCCGTAACCCTGGTCGTAGCCCTGGCCGTAGCCCTGCTGCTGCTGGCCGTAGCCCTGGTCGTAGCCCTGCTGGCCGTAACCCTGGTCGTAGCCCTGCTGCTGCTGGCCGTAACCCTGCTCGTAGCCCTGGCCGTAACCCTGCTGCTGGCCGTAGCCCTGGTCGTAGCCCTGCTGCTGTTGCTGGCCGTAACCCTGGTCGTAGCCCTGCTGCTGGCCGTAGCCCTGGTCGTACCCCTGGGGCTGCTGGCCGTAACCCTGGTCGTACCCCTGCTGGCCGTAGCCCTGGTCGTAGCCCTGCTGTTGGCCGTAGCCGCCCTGCGCGTAGGGGTCGTAGCCGGGCTGGCCCTGTCCTTGTCCGTAGCCGGGAGGCTGGCTCATGGATCCGTCTCCTGCAGTGCGAGGTGGTGCTGACCGTCGGCTGGCAACTTTCACGTCGGGGTCGACGGACGAGCTGGTTCGGAACTGTCCGGTGTGCAGCGCGTCGGAGCGCTCCAGGGAGACTACGACGTCACCATAGGTATCCCATCCGCTCTCTTCGAGGTGCTCCCGGATGGAGTCACCGAGAAGCTGGGTGATGCGTAGTTCATCCTGGCCGTCACCGGCAAGCCGGTCGTGGTCCTGGGGGCCCAGCAGGACCAGGTAGTGGTTCGGGGCCAGCAGCCTGCCACCCGCGAGCTCGCGGATGTTGACCTCGGCCTCCCGGGCGAGGGCCTGCGCGACTTCCTGCGGGACGACGTTGCCGCCGAACACGCGGGCGAAGGTGTTGCCCACGATGCCTTCGAGACGGCGCTCGAAGCGCTGTACGAGGCCCACGGCAACCCTCCGACTCGGTCGACTTCCACCGCCGATCGTATCCGGGGCGCCGTACGGGTACACGGGGCAATTGGTAACCCGGACGTGGACCGTGCTAGTGTTCTCCACGTCGCTCCGGGCGAGTGGCGGAATGGCAGACGCGCACGGTTCAGGTCCGTGTGTCCGAAAGGACGTGGGGGTTCAACTCCCCCCTCGCCCACAGAAGGCTGATCGGGAATCAGCCGGCTCGAACCGGCGGTACGCGGTTCGGAGCAGGAAGTCCGCACAGGGGCCCCGCGATCGCGGGGCCCCTGTGCTGTTCGGGGTGAGTCGGGCTCCGCCCGCCCCTGTGTCGTAGACCACTCGTTCGGGCTAATGGCGGTTGCCGGGGGCCGCGCGGCCGTCCGGCCGCGCGGCGCTGTGCCGCCCGCCGGGCGGGCGTGCCGGGCTCGCCCGGGGCACGTGCCGCGTTTTCCCACGTCGGGTGTCGTGGGGTGGAATCCCGTCGGGCCGGCCCACCGGCCGTGGCGCCCGGTTCGCGGTCGGTCACGGGATCCTCGGTGCGGTTTCCGGGAGTGGCCGTGCGCGCCGCCCACGCCGTTGCGGAGCGTGTGATATCCGTTACTCCACTTCGGGAACGCGCAGGGTAGTGCTTGGCAGGGTGCCCGGCGACCGCTCCCGACCGGGCTCGCGGGCCGGTGCCGACCGGCGCCGCAGCGGCCGTGCCCGCGTTCGGCAGCGGGTTGTTGACCCGCCCGCACCAACCGGGCGAGGCGATTGTGACGATATGGTCACGCCCTGGTATTCCGTTGCCGGCCGACGGGCGGACCGGGGGCGTCATGGTGGTGCGGTTCCGGTTGTTGGGCGGCGTCGAAGCCGAGGTCGGCGGCGCGCCTCGGGTCGGCCAAGCAGCGCGCGGTGCTGGCGGTGCTGCTGGTCGAGGTCAACCACCTGGTCGCGATCGACCGCCTGCTCGGGTGCGTGTGGGGCGAGCGGGTCCCGCCGCGGGCCCGGAACTCGCTGCACACCTACGTCTCCGGGCTGCGCGGGGCGCTGTCCGCGCTCGACGGGGTGCACCTGGTCCGCCACTCCGGCGGCTACCGGCTCACCGCGGACGAGCGGGAGGTCGACCTGCACCGGTTCCGCGGCCTGGTCGCCGACGCCCGCGCCGCGGACGACGAGCGGGCGGTCGAGCTGTTCGAGCGGGCGCTGGGGCTGTGGCGGGGCGAGCCGGTGGCCGACCTGGAGACGCCGTGGGCGCACGGCCTGCGCGCCACCCTGGAGCGGGAGCGCCTGGCCGCCGAGCTGGACCACGCCGACGCCGCGCTGCGCCGCGGCCGGCACGCGGAGCTGCTGCCCGACCTGGTCGAGCGCGCGCGGCGCCACCCGCTGGACGAGCGGGTCGCCGCGCAGCTGGTGCTGGCCCTGTACCGCAGCGGTCGCCAGGCCGACGCGCTGGAGCACCACCGGCGGGTGCGCGCCCGGCTGGTCGACGAGCTGGGCGCCGACCCCGGCCCCGGGCTCCAGCGCCTCCACCAGCAGATCCTGGCCGCAGACCCGGAGCTGGCCGGGCCGGCCGCGCCCACGCCCGGCGCGCCCCCGGCGCCCCGCCAGCTGCCGGCCCCGCCCCGGCTGTTCACCGGCCGCGCCGAGGAGCTGGCCGTGCTGACCAAGGCCCTGGACTCCGCGGCGGGGCGGCCCGCGACGGTGGTGATCTCGGCGCTGGCCGGGGCCGGCGGGATCGGCAAGATCTGGCTGGCGCTGCACTGGGCCCACCACCACCTGGACCGGTTCCCCGACGGGCAGCTCTTCGTGGACCTGCACGGGTTCAGCCCCACCGGCCGGCCGAAGACCCCGGGGGACGCGCTGTGCGGGTTCCTCGCCGCCCTCGGCGTCGCGCCCGACCGCGTCCCCGCCGACCCGGACGCCCAGGCCGCGCTGTTCCGCAGCCTGGTCGCCGACCGGCGGGTGCTGGTCGTGCTGGACAACGCCGCCACCACCGACCAGGTCGTGCCGCTGCTGCCCGGCACCGCCTCGTGCACCGTGCTGGTCACCAGCCGCAACCGGCTGCACGGCCTGGGCGCCCGCCACGGCGCCCGGCCGCTGCCCCTCGGGGTGCTGCCCGACACCGAGGCCCGCGCCCTGCTGGTCGCCGCCCTCGGCGCGGAGCTGGTCGCGGCCGACGAGGCCGCCGTCGCCGACCTGATCGCGCTGTGCGGCGGGTTCCCGCTCGCGCTCGGCCTGGTCGCCGCCCGCGTCCAGCAGGGGCTGCCCCCGGCCGAGGCCGTCGCCGAGCTGCGGGAGTCTGGCCCGGACGCCCTGGACGACGACGACCCCGCCGCGAGCCTGCCCGCCGTGCTGTCCTGGTCCCTGCGCCGGCTCACCGACACCCAGCGCACCGCCTTCGCGCTGCTGGGCACCGCGCCCGGCCCCGACACCGGCCTCCCGGCCGCCGCCGGCCTCCTCGGCCTGCCGGCGGGGCGGGCCCGCGCGGTGCTGCGCGCGCTGGCCGACGCCTCCCTGCTCGACCGCTCGCCCGACGGGCGCTGCGCCCTGCACGACCTGGTCCGCGCCTACGCCGCCGGGCTCGCCCACGACCTGCCCGAACCGGTGCGGCGGGCGGCGGCGGAGCGGGTGGTCGACTTCTACCTGCACACCGCCCACGCCGCCGACCGCCTGCTCAACGCCCACGCCCCGCCGGTCCTGCCGGAACCGCCCGCGCCCGGCGCGTCCCCGCTCCCGCTGCCCGACCGGCCCGCCGCGCTGGCCTGGCTGGACGCCGAGCACCGGCACCTGCTCGCCGCCCAGCACACCGCCGCCGACGTGGGCCGCCACCGCGCCGCCTGGCACTTCGCCCGCGTCCTCACCTGGTTCCACCTGCGGCGGGGGCACCTGCGCGAGAGCCTGGGCGTGTGGCAGGCCGCGCTGGAGGCCGCCTCAACGCCGTGGGCTGGCACGCCACCCGCCTGCGCCGGTACGACACCGCCCGCGAGCACTGCGAGGCCGCCCTCGCCCGGTACCAGGAGCACCGGGACCCCGCCGGCGAGGCGGCCACCCTGGACAGCCTGGGCCTGATCGACCACCTCACCGGCCACCACGAGCGGGCCGTGCGGGACTGCTACGAACCCGCCATCGCCCTGGTCCGCGCCGTCGGCCACACCTACGAGCTGTCCGACACCCTCGACCGGATCGGCCACCCCCACGTCGCCCTGGGCCGGCCCGACCGGGCCCGCGCGGCGTGGCGGGAGGCGCTGGAGCTGTACCGGCAGCAGGGCCGCGACGCCGACGCCCGGCGCGTCCGCGACCAGCTCGACGGCCTCGAACGCGGATCGGGCCGAGCCGCGCCGACGGCCGGGTGACGCGCATCACCTCGTCCGGCGAGTGCGGCAGGCGGCGCGCGGTGAGCTTCGTCGCAGCCGGTGCGGGCGTCACCCGGAGGAGCGGTGCGCGCCGCAACCGCCCGGCTTGCCCGGCGGAGGGCCACACCTGACCACGCGCGGCGATTCCGGTCGGGCCGCCGGGCCTGCGCAGTTGCCGGTGGGCACGTCGGCGCCGGGGGTGTCGACGGCTTCGGTGCGGCGGCGGGGGCTCTCCGTCCGCGCGCCGCGTCCCCTGTGGATCCCTGCCGCGGGTCCCGACCGCGCGTCCGTCCGCGCGCCGGCGGCCGGGCGATCGGTCGCCGTGGCGCGGTGACCGGTGGGCGGTCGGTCGGTTTGGGGCGGTGAGCGGTCGGTGCGGTGGGGGGTCTTGCGGTGGCGCAGGTCACTCACAGGGCCGGCGCAGGCGTCGGTTGAGCACGCAGCGCACGGTTTCGAGGTGTCCGGGCCCCGGCGCGTCACCCGGACGGCAGCATCGCCGGGCCGAATTCCTGGCAGCGCGTATCGACCGGTCACCGATCGCTCCGCGCCGCCGATCGCAGGGGGCGGTTGAGCCGGGGGGTGCCGAGGTGCCCGGGTGGTACGCCTTATGCAGAGCACGAGTCGAAACGCGGCGGGTCCCACCGCCGTGGTTGCCGAGGAGGCCCTGGCGTGAGCAGCACACCAGCACGGATCGCGGACACCGGCCACGCGCGGGCGCTGTCGGCCATCGCGATCCCGGTTCCGGAACTGCCCGGCTCCGCGGAGGAGCTGGCGGCAGCCGCGGCCGTCCGCCTCGGTTGGCACGGCGTGGTGCTCCCGGAGATGTCGCTCATGGGCCGCAAGGTCATCGTGGTCGCCGAGCTCCTGGCCGACGCGCACGCCGAGCGGGTGTGCCTGGGCGCGGGCCCCGAGCCCGACCGCGCCACCGTGTCGACCTGGGTGTGGCCGGAGATGGACGGCCGGGTGCCGCCGTCGGCCGTGCGGATCGTCGGCGTGCTGGCGGTGGCCCGGCACTGGCGGACCGCCCTGGCGTCGGCGGTGCCGTTCGCCCGGTTCGGCAACGCGGCGGCCGTGCTGCCGTCGTCGGTCGCGTTCACCCACGACTACCTGGCCAACTGCCTGCCCCGCGTGCGGCGGTACGGCGTGTCGGTGCTGCTGGCCGACGAGGAGCGCGAGCTGTCCACGGACGTCGCCGGCCGCAACGAGACCGTGCCGGTGGAGGACACCGCCACCACCCGTTGGGTGAACGAGCTGGTCTACGAGCAGCTGCTGATCACCGCGTCCTGAACTACCGTCGTGCCATGCGAGTGGCGGTGGCGGGTGGGCACGGCAGGATCGCGTTGCTGGTGACGGGGCTGCTGGCGGACCGGGGTGACCGGGTGACCTCGCTGGTGCGCGACCCCGGCCAGTTCGACGACGTCCGCGCGGCGGGCGGCGAGCCGGTGCTGTGCGACCTGGAGTCGGCGGACGTCGACCGGGTCGCCGCGGCGGTGGCCGGGGCGGACGCCGCCCTGTTCGCCGCCGGCGCGGGTGCGGGCAGCGGCGCGGCCCGCAAGGACACCGTGGACCGGGGCGCGTCGGCGCTGTTCGCCGCGGCGGCCGAGGCCGCGGGCGTGTCCCGGTTCGCGCAGATCAGCTCGGGCGGCATCGGCCGGGTGACCGGTGACGAGGTGTTCGACGCCTACCTGGCCGCCAAGGGCGCGGCCGAGGAGGACCTGCGGGCGCGCCCGCTGGACTGGACGGTCCTGCGGCCCGGCCGGCTGCTCGACGAGCCCGGCACCGGGCTGGTGACCGTGGCGGAGGCGCCGCTGCGCGGGTCGGTGCCCCGCGCCGACGTGGCGGCGGTGGTGGTGGCGCTGTTCGACCACCCGACCACGATCGGGCGAACTTACGAGCTGGTCTCGGGGTCCACGCCGGTCGCCGAGGTGTTCGGCCCGAGCACCCGGTCCAGGTAGTCGTTGGTGAACTTGCCGGTCGGGTCGACCTCGGCGCGCACCCGGCGGAAGTCGGCGAAGCGCGGGTAGCGCGGCGCGAGGGTGGCGGCGCCCTGCCCGTGCAGCTTGCCCCAGTGCGGCCGGCCGCCGACGGCGTCCGCGATCCGCTCGAACGCGTCGAAGTACCGCCGGTAGGGCATCCCCAGGTACTGGTGCACCGCGACGTAGGCGGTGTCGCGGCCGTGCGCGGTGGACAGCCAGATGTCGTCGCCCCGCGCGACCCGGACCTCCACCGGGACGATCACGCCGTGGTCCAGCCGCCCGACGACCGCCCGCAGCTCGCGCAGCACGTCGTGCAGCGCGGCGCGGGGCACGGCGTACTCGGACTCCACGAAGCGGACGCGGCGGGGCGTGACGAAGACCCTGTGCGAGACGTCCCGGTAGACGCGCTCGGAGACGAGCGTGCCGCACACCCGGTTGAGCGCCCTGGTGGTGCGCGGCACGGCGCGGGCGAGGTGGCAGACCAGGCCGAACGCGCCGTTCTCCACGACCTCGTACTCGTAGAAGCGGCGCAGGCGCGACAGCGGCGCGGGCCGGTCGTCCACCCGGTTGTTGCGCTTGAGCAGCACGTGGTCGCCGTGCGGGAACCAGTGGAACTCGACGTGGTCGTCGACGGCCGCGAGGTGGTCGAACTCCTCCAGCACCCGGTCCAGCCGGGTCGGCGACTCGCGGGCGTGCAGCACGAACGCGGGGACGCAGCGCAGGGTGACGGTGCTGATGACGCCGAGCGCGCCCAGGCCGACGCGGGCCGCGGCGAACAGCTCCGGGCGCTCCTCGGCCGAGCAGCGGACCAGCTCGCCGTCGGCGAGGACCAGCTCGACGGCCACCACCGCGGTGGACAGGCCGCCGAGCCCGGCCCCGGTGCCGTGGGTGCCGGTGGAGATCGCCCCGGCGATCGTCTGCGCGTCGATGTCGCCCAGGTTGGGCAGCGCCAGGCCCAGGCCGTCGAGCAGGGCGTTGAGGTTGCGCAGGGTCGTGCCGGCGCGGACGGTGACCAGTGGGCCGGAGACCTCCGCGATGCCGGTCCACGCGTCCAGGTCGAGGGCGACGTGCGGTGCGGCGGCGATGTCGGTGAACGAGTGGCCGCTGCCGCGCGGTCGCACGCGGTGCGCGGCGGCGACGGCCTCCGCGATCGCGTCGGCGCTCGTCGGGTGCTCGACCCGGTGCGGGGCGGCGGACGCGGTGCGCGCCCAGTTCGTCCACGACGTCCCCATGCCCACCTCCGGTGTGACGGGATCCACGCACGTTAGGTGAATCGCTTTCACCTTTCAAGTACGGTGAGGCCATGCACCCCCTTGCCCGCCTCGACGGCGCGACGAAGGACCTCGATCCTCCGCTCGCGATCGTCGACCTGGACGCGTTCGACCACAACGCGGCCGACCTCGTGCGCCGGGCCGGCGGCAAGCCGGTGCGGGTGGCGAGCAAGTCGGTGCGGGTCCGCGCCCTGCTGGAGGACGTCCTGGCGCGGCCCGGGTACGCCGGGGTGATGTGCTACTCGCTGGCCGAGGCGCTGTGGCTGTCCTCGGCCGACGTGTCCGAGGACCTGCTGGTGGCCTACCCGACGGTGGACTTCGGGGCGCTGCGGGCGCTCGCCCGGGACGAGGCGGCGCTGCGGCGGGTCACGGTCGTGGTCGACTCGCCGGCGCACCTGGAGCTGATCGAGGCGGCCATGGGCGCCGGGCACCCCGAGGTGCGGGTGTGCCTGGAGCTGGACGTGTCGTGGCGGCCCGTGCCCGGCCTGCACGTCGGCCCCCGCCGCTCGCCGGTGCGCACCGAGCGGGACGCCCGCGCGCTGGCCGGGCGGATCGCCGACCGGCCGGGGTTCCGGCTCGTCGGGGTGATGGCCTACGAGGGGCAGATCGCGGGGCTGGGCGACGCGCCGCCCGGCCGGCCGGTGCGCGGCGCCGTGCTGCGGTGGGTGCAGCGGCGGTCGGCGGCCGAGCTGGTCGAGCGCCGGGGCGCCGCCGTGGCCGCCGTGCGGCGGGTGGCCGACCTCGAGTTCGTCAACGGCGGCGGGACCGGCAGCCTGGAGGGCACCGGGGCGGACCCGTCGGTCACCGAGCTGGCGGCCGGGTCGGGGCTGATCGGGCCGACCCTGTTCGACGGGTACCGGGCGTTCCGGCCCCGGCCCGCGGTGCTGTTCGCGCTGCCCGTGGTGCGCCGGCCGGGCCGGGGGGTGGCGACGCTGTTCGCCGGCGGGTACGTCGCGTCCGGCCCCTCGTCCCCCGACCGCCGGCCGACGCCGCACCTGCCGGCGGGGCTGCGGCTGCTGCCGCTGGAGGGCGCGGGCGAGGTGCAGACGCCGGTCGCGGGCCGCGCCGCCGACGCGCTGCGGCTGGGCGACCGGGTGTGGCTGCGCCACGCCAAGGCCGGCGAGCCGGCCGAGCGGTTCTCGCACTACCACCTCGTCCGGGGCGACGCGGTGGTGCGGACCGTGCCCACGTACCGGGGCGAGGGGAAGTCCTTCGGCTAGCCGGGCAGGCGCGCGGACAGGTAGCCGCGGACCAGGTTCTCGGCTTCGGCCAGGATCTCCCGGTCGCCCGCCGGGTCGCGGCGGAACGCCAGGTTGAGCACGCCGTCCGCCGCCTCGACGGCGATCGAGATGGGCAGCCGCAGGTCGTCCAGCGCGATGTCGAACCTGGACGAGATCATCTCCGCGATGCGGTCGGAGATGACGGTGTTGTTGTCCCGGCGGTCGTCCAGCAGGCGCATGTCGACCACGTCGCCGAAGTGCAGCTTGCTGAAGCCGGGCACCTCGCGGTGCATGGACACGTAGACGTCGAAGATCACGTCCACGGCGTCCCACCAGTGGTCCAGGGTGGTGGAGGAGAAGCGGGCGTCCACCGCCTGGATGAACTTCTCCAGGTTGCGCAGGGTCAGCGCCTGGACGACGGCCCGCTTGTCGGGGAAGAACTGGTACAGCGACCCGACCGCGACCCCCGCCCGTTCCGCGATCAGCGTCGTTGTCACCCCGTCGTAGCCGACCTCCTCGATGAGCGAGGCACACGCTTCGAGCATCCGCTCGACGCGCTTGGCGCTGCGCTGCTGCACCGGCTGGCGGCGCAGGGGGGTCGTACTGGTCACGGCGACTCCTGCGAGGTGGGTTGCGGAGTTCCATAGTGCCCGCTCCCGGACCGCTCCACTTCCGGTGGCGGCGCAACACGCCTACGATCCGAATAGCTTTCACGTTCTGGGAGGCTCGCGTGACCCCGTCCGACCGGTTCCCCCGGGTCGCTCCGACGTCCGCCCCCCCGAGCGGGCCGGTCGGGGCCGCCATCGCCTGTTCACCCCGGGACAACCGGCCGTTCGCCGGTCGGCCGCCACCCCGGTGGCCCGGTCGACCGCTCGCCGACCGTGGGAGGCGACTTGGCGATCATCCCCGCGGCGGCGACGCTGTTCGTGGCGCTTCGCGCCGACGACGATCCGATCGGTGTCCGGGAGGGTGTTCTCGTGCGGTTGGCAGGGCGGACGGTCTTGATCACGGGCGCGTCGCAGGGCATCGGCGCCGCGACGGCGCTGGAACTGGCCCGGCGCGGGGCGGTTGTCCTGCTCGTGGCGCGCAGCGGTGAAGCGCTCGGAGCGCTCGTCGAGCGGTCCTCGCGTTCCGGCGGCCGTTCGGTCGCGCTGCCCGCCGACCTCTCGGACGTCGACGGGGTCCGCGCGCTGGCCGCACGGGTGCTGGCGGAGCACGGGCCGCCGGACGTGCTGGTCAACAACGCCGGCGCGGGGCGGTGGCTGTTCCTGGACGACACCCCGACCGACGAGCTGGTGGCGATGACGGCCCTGCCGTTCACCGCGGCGCTGCACCTGACCAGGGAGCTCCTGCCCGCCATGCGGGCCCGCGGCACCGGGCGGGTGGTCAACGTGAACTCGCCGGCGTCCCGCCTGCCGTGGCCCGGCGCGACCGGGTACACGGCCTCCCGCTACGCGCTGCGCGGGCTGACCGCCGCGCTGCGGCTGGACCTGCGCGGCACGGGCGTGGGCGTCAGCGAGGTCGTGCCCGGGAAGGTGAGCAGCCGGTACTTCGCCAACAACCCGGGCGCGGAGGAGCGCATCCCGCGCATCGCCCGGCTGATCCCCACCGTCGCGCCGGAGCGGGTGGCCCGCGAGATCGCGCACGTCGTCGAGCACGACCGGGACGAGCGGGTGTTCCCCTGGCAGCTCAAGGTCTTCGAGGTGGCGGGTCGGCTGTTCCCGGGCCTGACCGGCCGGCTGACCTGGCGCACCGGGGTGCACCGCTGACGTGCGCTGCCGAAGTGTTCCCCTGACGTGCGCCCCTGAAGTGCGCTGCCGACGGCCGGGAGTGGAACCGGCTCCCGATGCCTGCGCGGGAGGTGCAGGCATCGGGAGCCGACGTGGTGCCCGCGGACCGGTGCCGGTCGGGGAGGGAAGGTGCACAGCACCGGCCCGCGGATGTCTCGGGGATGGAGTTGTCAGCCGGCCGGCGGTCCGTTCGTCGCGGTCGGGGGTTCGCACGTCCCGGACCGCCGGCCAGTAGGCGGGTGCTCGACCGTGTCGCGTCGGGGGAACGACAGGTCGGGACCGCCCGTCAGCGGGCTCTGGCCACCGCCGCCCGGCGCGTCCGGGTGACCGGAGGGGTCACCGGGGCCGAGCGCAGGTGCCGAGCCGGGCGCGGGGCCAGACCACCCGCGACCAGGTGTTCGTACGCGGCGCGCCACACCGAGCACGGGCTCTTCTGCTGCCGCCACCGACCGGAGCACTCGGGGCAGTTGCCCTTCTCGTCCGGTTCGTGCGCGGCCAGCAGCGCCCGCCACCCCTCGGTCAGCCGGGGCAGCTCGGAGCGGGCCACCGACAGCAGGGACGGGGCGTCGGCCTCGTTGGCCAGCTCGGTGAGCAGGTCGAGCCGCTCCCACACCGCGTTGCGAAGAACTTGTCCGAGGATCTCGTCCACCGAAACGTCACCGTCACCTTTCCGCCTGCTCGGCGGCTTCGCGTAGCGCGGACCTGAGTTGGCCGAGCTGGTCCGCCGAGAGCACCGCGGTCTCACCCGGCGGGCCGACCAGGACCACGCGGCCCCGGTCGACCAGCACGGTGAGGCAGCGCTCCCGGTCGACCACGTCGCTGCAGCGGATCCGCCACCAGCGTCGCTGCCCGGTAGAGCCGCGCCATCCGGAGTCGAGGTCGGTCGACTCCCGGACAGTCGTCGGAGCCGGGGAGGGCGCGGTCGTGGCGACGGCGCGCGCTGCCGACCCACCCGTGGTGGTCACCGCCCGCTCGATCAGGTCCACTTCCGATTTCCTCTCCGTGCTCACTCGCTTACCGGATCCCAGATTGCGATGATTCAACCCGGATCGGGACGTCATAGCGCTAGCCGGTGGTCGTTCCACGGTAAGCGGTCAGCGGAGTTCGGCAGGGCCGATCAGCCTCGCCGATCGACACTTCCTGCACTTGGGGGAGTGCCCCTACTCTGCGGTTGACGCCCAAGGGACTGTGAGGGGGCGCAATTGAACACCATCGGTTCGCAAGGCTCTCCTGTTACGCCGGACGTCTGGGACCAGCAGGAGATGCGGGACGCGCTGGCCAAGCGGGAGATCAGCTCGGTGTACCGGCTGCTCCGCCGCCACGGCGTGTCCCAGCGCCAGATAGCGGCGCTCACGGGCCAGTCGCAGTCCGAAGTGTCGGAGATCCTCAAGGGTCGTCAGGTCATGGCCTACGACGTCCTGGCCCGGATCGCCGCCGGCTTGGGTGTCCCCAGGGGATACATGGGCCTCGCCTACGACGAGGCCACGGCAGTGCGGGTGGCCGCGACCGCGGAGGCACCCCAGTCTGAGGAGGACGAGTCGGTGAAGCGAAGGAAGTTCCTCGCGCACGCCGCCGCCATCACCGTCGGCGCGGCCGTGTTCGGCACGGACTCCGGGTCTTGGGCCTCGTCGCCCGCGCAGACACCGGCCCCCGGCCGGATCGGCATGACCGACGTCCGCCAGGTCGAAGCGGCCACCAGGGCGCTGCGCACCCTGGACTACCAGTACGGCGGCGGCTCGTGCCGCGACGCCGTCGTCGCGCAGCTGTCGTGGGGGCAGCAGATGCTCGGCGCGAACGCCACGGACCTGGTGAAGGAGCGGCTCTACGTCGCCCTCGCGGACCTGCACAACCTGGCCGGCTGGACCTCCTTCGACACCGGCCTGTACGACTCGGCGCGCAACCACTTCGGCCAGGCGCTGGGGCTCGCGAAGCAGGGCCGCAAGGAAGAGCTCGTGGCGAACATCCTGTACCGGATGGGCCGCGTGTACCTGCACCAGAACGCGCCGGACGACGCGCTCAAGGTGTTCCAGCTGGGCCAGCTGGCCGCGCAGAACTCCGGCTCGGAGCTGGCGGTCGGCATCCTGTGCGCGAACGAGGCTTGGGCCTACGCGAAGATGGGCTCCGACAACCAGGCGCTCAAGCTGCTCGGCCGGGCGCGCGACGAGTTCGCGCGGGCCAACATCGCCGAGGCCCCGGCGTGGGCCAAGTTCTTCGACCTCAACGACCTGTCGGCGATGATCGGCACGGTCCACACCGAGCTGGCGCAGACCGTGGACGCGAAGTACACCCGGATCGCGATCCCGGCGCTGTCCAAGGCCATCGGCGGCTACGGCGAGGACATGAGCCGCAGCCGGTCGTTCAACCTGACCTCGCTGTCGATCAACCACCTGCTGGAGGGCGACATCGACCACGGCGCGAAGGTCGGCCGGCAGGCGATCGACCTGTCCGAGGGCCTGAAGTCGGTGCGCACCAAGGACCGGATGCGACCGCTGCAGCACGAGGCGGAGAAGCGCCGCAACAACCCCGACGCGCGTGAGCTGGCCGAACGGGTCGCCAAGTTCACCGGCAACGACAGCGCGGCCTGATCACGGGAGTCGCGCTGGACGGCCGGTTCACCCCCGCCGCGCTGACCGCCGTGCTGGAGCGGCTGTGCGCCCCGCTGGGCCTGACGCACCGCGGCGCCCGGCTGGTGAAGTTCACCTCGAACGCCGTGTTCGACCTCCCGGCCGACCGGGTCGTCGTGCGGATCGTCGGGTCGATGGCCCTGGGGCACCGGGCCGAGAAGGTGGTCCGGGTCGCCCGCTGGCTGGCCGACCACGAGGTGCCCGCGGTGCGGTTGGTCGAGCGGTTCCCGCAGCCGCTCGCCGTGGGCGGGCACCTGGCGACGGTCTGGCACACCGTGGACTCCGGCGGCCCGCCGGTCGACGGCCGCGACCTGGGCCTGCTGCTGCGCCGCCTGCACTCCCTGCCCCCGCCCCCGTTCGAGCTGCCGCGCTGGTCGCCGCTGGACGACGTGCGCCGGCGCATCGCCGACGCCGAGGAGCTGTCCACTTCGGACCGCGAGTTCCTGGAGGAGCGGGTGGCCGCCGCGGAGCGACGGCTGACCGACCTGCCGACCGACCTGCCGGAGGGCGTGCTGCACGGCGACGCGCACCTGGGCAACCTGATCCCCAGCCCCGACGGGCCGGTGCTCTGCGACTTCGACTCGACCAGCATCGGGCCCCGCGAGTGGGACCTGAGCACCCTGCCGGTGGGCGTGGCGCGCTTCGGCCACCCGGTGCGCTGGTACCGGCAGCTGGCGCGGGTGTACGGGTTCGACGTCACGCGGTGGCCGGGCTTCGCGGTGCTGCGGGACGTGCGGGAGCTGAAGCTGACGACCAGCGTGCTGCCGATCCTGCGCAGCCACCCCGACGTGCGCGGTGAGCTGCGCCGACGGCTGGCCGCCCTGCGCGCCGGCGACACCACGACGCCGTGGACCCCATACCGCTGATCCCGGTGCGGCGGGGGAACGAACGGGTAACGCCCGGACCGCCGGGCGCGACTCACGGGGTGACGGGGTGCACGGGGGTGCGGTGAGGTGCGCGTGATCGGTCGGCTGGTGGGCGCCCGGCGTCGGCGCGCGAAGCGCGCGCTGGAGGCCGCGCGGGTGCTGGACGGGATCGTGGACGCCGGGCTGCCCCTGCTGGCGGCCCTCGGCGAGGAGCGCCGCCGGCGCTCCGCCGACCACCTGGCCGAGCTGGTCGGGCTCGCCCGGGACTACCGCTGCTTCGCGCGCGGCTGGATCGACGCGCAGGAGCTGGACCGCCGCGGTCGAGCGGCGGTGGCCAGGCTGGCCGCGCTCCGCGCGGACCCGACGGCGAGGCTGATCAACGACTGATCCGTTCGGCGCAGTTCACCGCACCGGACGGTCCGCTCACCGACAGGGCCTCAAGTCGGCCGGTGTTCCTCCAACGGGTGAACCACCTCGCGTCGGCGGCCCGTGGCGCACCGCGCCGGCTCAGGCGACGGGAGCCCGGGACAGGACGACCGCCAGGCCGAAGGCCACCCCCATGACGGCCAGCTCGAACGCCGCCCACCCCACGATCGCCGTCGCCCGGTGCCGCGCGATGTGCGGCAGCAGCCGCCAGCGGATGGTGGCGCCCAGCAGCGCCAGCAGCCCGGCGCAGCCGACCTTGCCCAGCAGGATCAGCCCGTAGGACGTGGTGAACAGCGAGCCGGGCAGCCCGACCACGGGGTTGAGGGTCAGTTCCAGCACGCCGTTGAACAGGCCGGTGACCGACACCAGGACCAGGCTGATCGTCGCCAGCCGGGAGAACTTCGGCAGCGCCTCCGCCAGCAGCCCGCGCCGGTGGGCCACCAGCACGACCAGCGCGCCCAGGCCGCCCGTCCACGCCGCCGCGCCCAGCACGTGCAGCTCCATCGAGATCATGGAGTAGTCGTGGTACTCCCAGTTCGAGGCGTGGCCCGTCACCGGCAGCGGGAGCAGGCCGAACATGGAGACCAGGACGCGCAGCTCGGCGGGCACGGACTCGCCCCGGCGGACGGCCAGGGCGCCGATCCCCAGGTAGGCCAGGGCGCACACCGCGCTGAACAGCAGCCCCTGGCCCGCGCCGACCCGCTGCACGTAGTCGACCACCGAGCCCGGGGTGACGGCCACGTCCGGGCGCGTCTCGTACGCCCGGATGACGATCGACAGCAGCGCGGTGAGGGCCCAGACCGCCGCGGCGACCACCGCGGCGGGCCGCGCGAGGCGCAGCACCGGCTCGGTCAGGTGCGGCCGGTCGAAGCCCAGCAGCTTGGGCAGCAGGCTCAGGCCCACCACCGCCGTCGCGGACAGGTCGAGCAGGGTCCGCACCAGGGGTTGGGCGAACCCGACCACCACACCCGGTTCGGTCACGCCGACCGCTTCCGGCGTGGTCGACAGCCCCAGGCCCAGGAGCACGCCGGCCGCCCCGCCCGCGAGCAGGACGCCGGCGACCCAGGGCCGGGAGGTGGGGGTGGTGGTCGGGTGCGCGGTCATCGCCCGCCGGCCTCCTTGGTCCCGCCGCGCAGCGCGAAGTACACGCCGCCGCCGAGCAGCACCACCGCGCCCGCGATCCAGACCCAGATCGGCACCCCGCCGCCGTCCCCGTCGGTGGACGCCTGCGCGGCGGTGGTGGGCGGCGCCGGGGTGCCGGTGCCGGCCTTCGTGGTGGTGAACTTCAGGTTCCCGGTCACGGAGTGGCCGTCCGCCGACAGGATGCGGTAGCCGACGCTGTACTCGGCCGCCGGTCCCAGGGGGCGCACGGCGAAGGTCACCGAGTTGTCCTTGACGGTGGGCTCGCCGTCGGCCTCCCAGCGGGTGTCCTCCGGGCCCTTGACGGTGATGGTGTTGAACTTCTCACCGGCCTGCACCGGCTGGTCGAAGGTCAGCGTGATCTGCGCCGGCCCCGTCTCCAGGGTCTGCCCGTCCTTCGGGTCGCTGCTGACCAGCACGTTGTGGGCCAGGGCGGGACCGGCCGCGACCAGTGCCGCGCCGCCCGCCAGGAGGCAGGCCAGCAGGAGCGTGAGCGCGCGCCTCATGCCGACGGCTTGCCGGTCGCGCGGCGCGACCGCAGGACCGCGCCGACGGCGAGGCCGAGGCCGAGCGCGCCGACGGCCAGCCCGGCGCCGCCCAGCCAGCGGGCGGTGTCGTCGGTCGCGGCCGGGGCCGCGTGGTCGTCGGAGCCCTCCGCGGCGCCGGAGCTCTCGCCGTGGTGGTCGTCGCCGTCCTTCTTCGGGACCAGGTTGAGCACCGGTGCGGGGTGCTGCGGCTCCTCGGCGCCCTCGGCGGGCGGCGGGGTGTTCCAGTCGACGACCTCGCCGCTGTCGTAGGTCTGCTTGGTCGGCAGGACCAGCTTGTCGGTGTTGTCCGGCAGCGGGCCGATGGACAGGTCGAACTCGTTGAACTGGCCGGGCTCGATGCGGACGCCGGGGTCGGCCGTCCACACGACCGAGCGGACCGCCTCGGTGACCTCGCGGCCGTGGACCTGCACGGGGGTGTCGAGCTTGCCCTTGATCGCCTCGACCTTCCAGCCGGGCGTCGGCCGGGTGCTGACCGACGCGAGCGGGTACTCCGCGGGCAGGGTCAGCTCCAGCTTCACGGTGCCGTTCTCGGGCCGCTCGTTGGGCACCCGCAGGGTGACCTTGGTGTAGCCGCCCTGCACGGCGTCCTTCGGGGTGGACGCGGTGACGTGCGCGGACGCCGGGCCCGCCGTGCCCAGCGCGAGGACCGCGGCGGCGGCCAGCACGGCGCCGCCCTTGGCGAGGGTGCGCACGCCAAAACGATTTGTCGACATGGAGTTGTCGCTCCTGAACTACCAGAGGGGGTGTGGGTCGCCTTGCCTTCAGGTGATCAGGACCGGGGGCGGGCCCCTTCGACCGTTCACCCGCCGCAGGAGCACGGCGGTCGGCGCGTCCGGGCCCGGTGGCGCCGTCGGCGGGGGGGTCGCGTGCGCGGTGGGGACGAAGGCGCACAGGACCGGCACCAGTCGGGACACGGCGGTCGACACCGCGGTGGACACGACCGTCAGGGCGCTGTCGGCGCGGGCCAGCAGCAGCCCGGTGAGCAGCGCCGCCACCACGTGGGCGGCGGTCATGGCGACCGGGCTGAAGCCCAGCCCCGGCCCGTCGGCCACGTGGTCGCCCAGGCTGAGCAGCGCGTGCTGGCCGACCTGCGCCGCGCCGAGCACGGCCAGGATCGCCCACGGGCTGCGCCCCCGGTCGGCCAGGGCGGTGCCGACCAGGGCGGTCAGCGCGGTCAGCGGCAGCGCGGGCGCGAACTCCGTCGGGTCGCCACCGGCGGCCCCGTGCGCGGCCACGCTGAGCGCCGCGGACGTCACGGCCAGCAGCGCGGCCCGCGCGAGGCGGGTCGGTGCCGGACGTCTGGTCATGCACGCAGCGTAGGAGACCCTTGCCCAAAGGTGTGAGACACCGTCGGTGAAGTGGGGTTTGCCCTACTCCGGACGGAGGTAAGGGTTAGGCGTGACGACCCCTCACCGGCGCATCGAACAGCCCCTGCCAGGCGAGCCGCAGCCGGGCTCCGACGGGGTGGACGCCGATCTCACGAGGCGCACCGACCCCTACGTCTTCGGCGTCGCGGCGGTGGTCGCGCTGGTCTTCGTCGTCTGGGGTGTGCTCGGGACCGACTCCCTCGCCGCCGCCTCCCGCACCGCCCTGGGCTGGGTCATCACCAACCTGGGCTGGCTGTTCGTGCTGCTCGCGTCCGGGTTCGTGGTCTTCGCGCTGTGGCTCGGGCTCGGCCGCCACGGCCGCGTCCGGCTCGGCCGCGACGACGAGCGGCCCGAGTTCCGGACGGTGTCCTGGGTCGCGATGATGTTCAGCGCGGGCATGGGCATCGGCCTGATGTTCTACGGCGTCAACGAGCCGCTGTCCCACTTCGTCGAGCCGCCGCCGGGCACCGCGCCGGGCGGCACCGACGAGGCGCTCCAGACCGCCATGGCCACCACCCTGTTCCACTGGACCGTGCACCCGTGGGCGATCTACGCCGTCGTCGGGCTCGCCATCGCCTACGGCAGCTTCCGGCGCGGGCGCAGCCAGCTCATCAGCGCGGCGTTCGCGCCGCTGCTCGGCAGGCACGCCGCCGGGCCCGCGGGCCGGGCGATCGACGTGCTGGCGATCTTCGCGACCCTGTTCGGCTCGGCCGCGTCGCTCGGGCTCGGCGCGCTCCAGATCGGCAGCGGCCTGTCGGCCGTGGGCTGGAGCGCCGGCGAAGCCGTCCTGGTGGGGATCATCGCCGTGCTGACCGCGGTGTTCGTCGCGTCGGCCGTGTCCGGGGTGGCCAGGGGCATCCAGTGGCTGTCCAACACCAACATGGTGCTGGCCGTGGTGCTCGCGGCGTTCGTGTTCGTGGTCGGCCCGACGGTGTTCGTGCTCAACCTCGTGCCCGCCGCGATCGGCGACTACTTCCGCGACCTGGCCGACATGGCGGGGCGCACCGCGGCCTCCGGCGGCGACGCGGCGGAGGCGTGGCTGTCCGGGTGGACCATCTTCTACTGGGCGTGGTGGATCTCGTGGACGCCGTTCGTCGGCATGTTCATCGCCCGGATCAGCCGGGGCCGCACCATCCGGCAGTTCGTGGCCGGGGTGATCGGCGTGCCCAGCGCGGTGAGCCTGGTCTGGTTCTGCGTGTTCGGCGGCGCGGCGATCCAGGCGCAGCGCGACGGGGCCGACCTGGCCGGCCGGTCCACGCCGGAGGGCCAGCTGTTCGCGCTGCTCGACCGGTTCCCGCTCGCGGCGGTCGCCGGCGTGGTGGTGATCCTGCTGGTGGCGATCTTCTTCGTGTCCGGGGCGGACGCGGCGTCGGTGGTGATGGGCACGCTGTCGCAGCGCGGGTCCATCGTGCCCGCGAAGGGCGTGGTCGTGTTCTGGGGCGTGCTGACCGGCGCGATGGCGGCGGTGATGCTGCTGGTGGGCGGGTCGGACGCGCTGACCGGGCTGCAGAACCTGACGATCATCGCCGCCCTGCCGTTCGCGCTGGTCATGGTCGGCCTGTGCGTGGCGCTGGCTCGCGAGCTCAATACTTATGGCCGCCGCTCCGCTGACGGCGGCGCTGTGTCTGATGGCCGCTGCTCCGCAGACGGCGGCTCGGCCGCCGGGGAGTCGGCAGGTCGTGACTGATTTTTCTGTGTTGATGGCCGCTGCTCCGCAGACGGCGGCTCGGCCGCCGGGGAGTCGGCAGGTCGTGACTGATTTTTCCGCGATCGAAGGGCGTGATCGCGGAAAAATGAGTCACGACCTGCCGACGCGGCCTCGCGGGTGGGCCTATTGAAGTGGCCCGAGGGTGGGGGCCGTGGGGGTGGGGCGGCCCTGGGGGTGGGGGTTACCGGGGTGGGCGGGGGACGCCCAGGCGGGTGAGCAGGTCGGCTTCCAGGGTGTCCAGGTCGGTGCTCACGGCGCGGTGGGCGGCTTTGCGGCGGGCGGTGGGCATCCGCTCGGACGCGCGCACCGCCGCCGCCAGCTTGCCGAGCCGGGACTCGGTGGCCTCCACGTAGGCGCGGTCCTGCGCGCGCAGCTCCTCCAGCGCCTGGGCGAACCCGACGATGCGGGCGTGCAGGCGGGCGCCCCGGCCCGAGTACCGCGTCAGCTCGTCCACCGGCACGCCCAGCCGGCGCGCCCGGTAGTGGTCGTAGCGGTCGCCGACCAGCGCCGCCGCGCGCGCCGCCAGCGGCGCGACCACCGGGATCAGCGCGGGTGCGACGACCTTGGCCACGCCCACCAGGTTCCTCGCCCTGCCCGGCGTGAAGCGCTTGCCCCGTTCGCGTGCCATCGTCGCGCCACCTCCTGACCGCACCCTAGAGGTCGGCGCGGGGTCCTGCACGGGTGATCCACTCCAGTGCATCAGGTTGCCGGCACAAGCGCCGGTGCGGCGGCATACCCTTCTGCCGTGACTTCCCAGGTGCAGCTGGACGCCGGCGTGGTCACTCGTTGCCGGCGGCGGGTGCACCTCGAACACGATCCAGCCATGCGGGACGCCCCGAAGGCGGCCCCGGACCCGACCGGCCGGCTGCGCAAGGCCGACGCCACCGACCACCGCCGCGCGGTCGCGGCGGCCCTCGGGCGGGCCGTCGGCTCGGAGCTGCTGGAGGTGCCGCAGGACGTGCCCGGCGCGGACCGGGAGCGCGCCACGGCCGCCGCGATGCGGGCCGGCGCGCGGTTCATCTGGGGCGCGGCGCTGCCCCGCGACGAGCGCGGCGGGCGGCGCGGCGGGATCGACCTGCTGGTCCGGGCCGACACCGGGTACGTGCCGGTGCTGGTGGTGCGGCACAAGGTCACCGACCCGGGCGCGGGCGCGCGCACGTCGCCGCTGGCGGACCCGCTGCCCGGCGGCGCGCGGGTGGACCCGCTGCGCAAGGTGCGGCCCCAGCCGCGCGACCAGCTGCGCCTGGCGCACGCCCAGCGGCAGCTGCAGGCGGCCGGGCTCGCCGCCGCCGGCCGCTCCTACGGCGGCGTCGTCGGGATGGACGGCGACGTGGTGGTGTGGCACGACCTGGACGCGCCCACCTGGCCCGGTGGGCGCACCGCCCTGGGCGAGTACGACTCGCGGTTCTCCGACCGGCTCGCGGTGGCGGTGGCGGCGGCGACCGGCGCGGACCCGCTGGCCCGGCCGTCCCGGATCGTCGAGTGCCGCAGCTGCCCGTGGTGGCCGGTGTGCGAGGTGGACCTGCGCTCGGCGCGGGACGTGAGCCTGGTGGTGCGCGGCGAGGACGCGGTGGCGCTGCGCAAGGCGGGCGTGGCCACCGTGGACGACCTGGCGGCGCTGGAGCCGTTCGGGGAGCCGGTGCTCCCGCTGGTGGGGATGCCGTACCCCGACGCGGTGGTCCTGGCGCGGGCCTGGCTGCGCGACCTGGCGGTGGTGCGGCGCGCGCCGCGCCTGGACGTGCCGCGCGCCGACGTCGAGGTCGACGTCGACATGGAGAGCTTCGGCGACCTCGGCGCGTACCTGTGGGGCTGCCTGCTGTCCGGGGCCGACGTCGGCGAGGAGCCCGGCTACCGGGCGTTCGCGACCTGGGACCCGCTGCCGTGCGACGACGAGGCGCGGTCGTTCGCCGAGTTCTGGGGCTGGCTGTCCGGCGTGCGGCGGCGGGCGGGGGAGCGCGGCCTGACCTTCCGCGCCTACTGCTACAACGAACTGGCGGAGAACCGGTGGCTGCTCGGCTCGGCGGAGCGGTTCAAGGGCCTGCCGGGCATCCCGACCGCGGCGCAGGTGCGGGAGTTCATCTCGTCGGACTCGTGGGTCGACCTGTTCGGGATCGTGCAGGAGCAGTTCCTGTGCGCCCACGGCAAGGGCCTGAAGACGATCGCGCCGGTGGCCGGGTTCACCTGGCGCGACCCGGAGGCGGGCGGCGAGAACTCGATGCGCTGGTACCGCGACGCGGTCGGGGCGGACGGCGCGCCGCCCGAGGCCGGGCAGCGGCGGCGGCTGCTGGAGTACAACGAGGACGACGTCCGGGCCACCCACGCGCTGCGCGAGTGGATGACCTCGGACGCCATGGCCGCCCTGCCGTTCGCCGGCGACCTCTAGCCGGGGCCGGCGCGGCCCCCGTCGCCGGGGGTCAGCGCGGGGCCATGCGCAGCGCGCCTTCACAGGAGGCGCATTGACCCCGGAGAGGCCGCGCGGACTTGCGGTACAGGCGAGGTCTGTGGCGAAGACCCATGCTGAGGGGATGTCCTATCGAAGTGCAGGCTACTCACGGATGCGGTCCGATTGTCACAATCGTGATCTGATCTTCCTTGAGGCCGTAGATCCACCATATCCGCCAAGCTGAGGGAGTCTTGTTCTCGACGTAGGACTCCCATAGCTGAGTGCCGTGCGGTCCTGGCACTGACTGGTACGGGTGCGAGCGCAACGCCGGGTAGCGCGGACCCAACTCCTCTAGTCGGGTCAGGGCTTTCCGGATCTTCTTGAGCTTCTTGGCGTACTGCTGCTTCCCTCGAAGCTCCTCTAGGACTGCTGAAGCCTCGGCGGTGTACAGGAGTTCATAGGGTGGAGCGCTCACTCGTCCTCTTCGTCGATCTTGACGTCAGCGGTGACCCAGTCGAGCTTCTGCACCTTGCCCTCTGCGGCGTCTGCCAGGCCGCGGAATAGCGATGCCCTCAGCTCGTCGTTCTCCCAGACCATCAATTCCCGCTTCGGGATGCTGGCCAGCGGGGTGAGCAGGATAGCGCCTTCGTCGTTGATCGACACAGCGTAGCGGTCGTCCTTGTGGACTCCTGCTTTGCCGAATGCAATGCGCGAGCGCTCGTCGGCGGCTACTTCGGCGATGGGGCGGAATCCTTCGAGTGTCGTCATGGTGAGCCCCTCGATCAAGTTGCGAGCTGGGCCGAGCAAGCCGTCACTGTTGCGGCAGCGACGCGCTCGTGAAGCTCGGGATGCTCTGCGACACGGCGTCTGGCCAGCTCTCGTCAAGGATGGGCGCGTCGCAGTGTCGGTGGTGGCTAGTTGGTGTCGGCGGCTGTCTTCAGGCTAGTGACATGTGGGTAAATGGGCAATACCCCAACCTGTCGACTGCCACACAACGCTGAGGGGTGTCGGATGGTTCCCGACGGAGCCGTTGACCTTGTGGCGGGGCGCTTCGTCGAGGTCGGATCAGGCGCAGGTGCCGTCTGTGCCGGTTGGCGAAAGGCCCGTCCTGATCCGTGCTCTGGCCACGACGAGGGAAGCGGATTGCCCGGCACAGGCCGGCCACGCCGACTAGCGGGGAGCCATGCGCAGCGCGCCGTCCATGCGGATGACCTCGCCGTTGAGATAGTCGTGCTCGACGACGGCCACGGCGAGCCGCGCGTACTCGTCGGGCAGCGCGAGGCGCTTGGGGAACGGCACGCCGGCCGCCAGCCCGGCCCGGAACTCCTCGGACACGGTGGCCAGCATCGGGGTGTCCACGATGCCCGGGGCGATGGTCATCACCCGCACGCCCACCGAGGACAGGTCGCGCGCCGCCGGCAGCGTCATGCCGACGACCGCCGCCTTGGACGCGGCGTAGGCGACCTGGCCGATCTGGCCGTCGTAGGCGGCGATGGACGCCGTGTTGACCACGACCCCGCGCTGGCCGTGCTCCAGCGGCTCGGTGCGGCCCATCGCCGCCGCCGCGAGCCGCAGCACGTTGAACGTGCCGACCAGGTTGACGTCGATCACCTTGCGGTACAGGTCCAGCGGGTGCGGGCCGGACTTGCCGACGGTCCGGGCGGACGGGCCGATGCCGGCGCAGTTGACGGCGATCCGCAGCGGCCGGTCGGCGGCGGCGGCGTCGACCGCGGCCCGCACGTCCTCCTCGGAGGTCACGTCGGCGGCCAGGTACGTCACACCGGCCACGGGCTCCGCGTCGTCCACGCGGATGTCCAGGGCGAACACCGCCGCGCCGCGGGCGGCCAGCGCCCGCGCGGTCGCGTTGCCCAGCCCGGACGCGCCACCGGTGACGATCGCCGCGGTTCCCTCGATCTGCATGCCACACCCTCCATCGCCCAGCGACACTGCCGGGTCAGGAGGTTAACGGTCGTTCAGCTACCGGTGGTCGGAGAAGTGCAGCAGTGCGACCAACGGCACGGCCGCCAGCAGGGCCAGACCCGCGAACAGCAGCATGATCAGGACGAGTTCCACGCCCCCCACGATGCCGGTGCGGGCGGTGGTCCCGCGTCCGCCGCGAGTGGTGTTCCCGCCTCCCCCCAGGGGACTACCTTCCTCACTCTCCGCATACAACTCCCGTTCCACCCGCGGCCAACTTCGGCTGCGACCGTGGCGTCATGTTCGTCCGACGGATCGCGGTCGTGGGAACGGGGTACGTGGGCCTGACGACGGGGGCGTGCCTGGCCTCGCTCGGTCACCGGGTCGTGTGCGCGGACGTGGACGCGCTGAAGGTCGCCCGGCTGCGCGCCGGGCAGGTCGACATCCTCGAACCCGGCCTGACCGAGCTGGTCGCGGAGGGCCGGGCGGCCGGGCGGCTGGCGTTCGTGGAGGGCGCGCGGGCGGCGGTGGCGGACGCCGAGGTCGTGTTCCTGTGCCTGCCGACGCCGATGGGCGCGGGCGGCGCGGCCGACCTCTCGGCGATCGAGTCCGTGGCCCGCGACCTGCGCGAGGTGCTGCCCTACGGGACGGTCGTGGTGTGCAAGTCGACCGTCCCGGTGGGCACGTCCGCGCGGGTGGCGGTGCTGCTCGGGCGCGAGGACGTCGCCGTCGTGTCGAACCCGGAGTTCCTGCGCGAGGGCAGCGCCGTGCGCGACTTCCTGCACCCGGACCGGATCGTGGTCGGGGCGGACTCGCCGCAGGCCGCCGAGCGGGTCGCGGCGCTGTTCGCGAAGCTGGGCGCGCCGACCGTGCTGATGGACGCGGCGAGCGCCGAGATGGTCAAGTACGCGGCCAACTGCTTCCTGGCGATGAAGCTGTCCTACGTCAACGCGGTCGCCGAGCTGTGCGAGCTGGTCGGCGCGGACGTGTCGGCGGTCACCGCCGGCATGGGCCACGACCGGCGCATCGGCCAGTCGTTCCTGCGGCCGGGGCCGGGCTGGGGCGGGTCCTGCCTGCCCAAGGACACCCACGCCATGGTGCGCATCGCGGAGTCGGTCGGCGTGGACTTCGCGCTGGTGAAGTCCACCATCGAGACCAACCGGCGGCAGCAGCTGCGGGTCGTGGGCAAGGTCCGGGACGCGGTCGGCGGGACGCTGGCCGGCGCGCGCGTCGGCGTCCTCGGGCTGGCGTTCAAGGCGGGGACGAACGACCTGCGCGACTCGCCCGCGCTGGCCGTGGCCGAGCTGCTGGCGCTGGAGGGCGCGGAGCTGGTCGCCTACGACCCCGAGGTCCGGCAGCCGCTGGTGGGCGTGGCCGTGGTGGACGACGCGCTGTCCGCGGTTCGGGATGCCGATGCGGTCGTGGTGCTCACCGAGTGGCCCGAGTTCCGGACCCTGGACTGGGCGCGGGTCGCGCGGGCGATGGCGGGCGCGGTGGTGCTCGACACCCGCAACCACCTGGATCCCGACGCCCTGCGCCGGGCCGGTCTGGAGCTGCGCGGCACGGGGCGCCGGGAAGCCGCCCCGACGGCCTGAGCGGGCCGCCGCCCACCAGGACACGATTCACTTAGCCGGGTTAACGAAAGGTGGGACGTCCACGTAGGTTGTCCGCGTGTTCACTACCCGTCCGGAACTCGTCGGCACCCACGGGATGGTCGCTTCCACGCACTGGCTCGCCTCCGGCGCGGGCATGGCGGTGCTGGAGGACGGCGGCAACGCCTTCGACGCCGCCGTCGCGGCGGGCTTCGTGCTGCAAGTGGTGGAACCGCACCTCAACGGGCCCGGCGGCGAGGTGCCCGTCGTGTTCGCGACCGCCGGCGGGGCCGCGCCGCGCGTGCTGTGCGGGCAGGGCGTCGCGCCGGCCGGGGCGACCACCGCGCACTACCGGGACCTCGGCCTGGACCTGGTGCCCGGCAGCGGGCTGCTGGCGGCGACCGTCCCCGGCGCGTGGGACGCCTGGCTGACCCTCCTGCGCGACCACGGCACCAAGTCGCTGCGGGACGTCCTCGGCTTCGCCATCGGGTACGCCCGCGACGGCTTCCCGGTGCTGGACCGGGTGACCGCGACCATCGAGACGGTCGCCGACCTGTTCCGCGAGCACTGGGCGTCGTCGGCGGCGCTGTGGCTGCCGGGCGGCCGGGCGCCCCGGCCGGGCTCCCGGTTCCGCAACCCCAAGCTCGCCGACACCTGGGAGTGGCTGCTGGCCGCCGGCGAGGCCGCCGGGGCCGACCGCGAGGCGCAGATCGAGGCCGCGCGCCGGGCGTGGTCGCAGGGGTTCGTGGCCGCGCAGGTGGACCAGTTCTGCCGGACCGGGTTCCGGGACGACTCGGGCCGCACCCACGCGGGCGTGCTGACCGGGCAGGACATGGCCGACTGGCGGGCGACCTACGAGGACGCGGTCACCGCCGACTTCGGCGACTGGACCCTCGCCAAGGTCGGCGCCTGGTCGCAGGGCCCGGTGCTGCTGCAGCAGCTGCGGCTGCTGGAGGGCTTCGCGGACCGGCTGTCCTACGCGGACGGCGTGCCGACCGCGGAGACCGTCCACCTGGCCGTGGAGTGCGCCAAGCTGGCGTTCGCCGACCGCGAAGCCTGGTACGGCGACAGCGGCACGTCCGACGGCGACGTGCCGCTGGACGCGCTGCTGTCGCGCGAGTACGCCGAGGCCAGGCGCGGGCTGGTGGGCGCGACGGCGTCGGCGGAGCTGCGGCCGGGCTCGCCCGGCGGCCGGGCGCCGCGGCTGGCCGGGCACGTGCTCGCGGGCGGTCCGCGCACCGGCGACCTCAGCGGCGGCGGCGCCCTCGGCGAACCGACCGTCTCGCGGACCGGCGCGGTCAAGGGCGACACGGTGCACGTCGACGTCGTGGACCGCTGGGGCAACCTCGTGTCGGCCACGCCGTCGGGCGGCTGGCTGCAGTCGTCGCCGACCATCCCGTCGCTCGGGTTCTGCCTGGGCAGCCGGGCGCAGATGTTCTGGCTGGACGAGGACCTGCCCAACTCGCTCGCGCCGGGCAAGCGGCCCCGGATCACGCTGTCGCCGTCGCTGGCGCTGCGCGACGGGCAGCCGGCGGTGGCGTTCGGCACGCCCGGCGGCGACCAGCAGGACCAGTGGCAGCTCGGGTTCTGGCTGGCGCACACCGTCGGCGGGCTGAACCTCCAGGAGGCGATCGACTCGCCGATGTGGCACAGCAACGCGTTCCCCAGCTCGTTCTACCCGCGCGGGTGGACGCCCGGCGAGCTGGTGGTGGAGTCGCGGCTGGGCGAGGCGGCGATCGCGGACCTGCGGGAGCGCGGGCACTCGGTGCTCGTCCCCGGGCCGTGGGCGCTGGGGCGGATGTCGGCGGTGGCCCGCGACGCGCGGGACGGCCTGCTGCGCGGCGCGGCCAACCCGCGCGGGAACCAGGGCTACGCCGTCGGCCGCTGATCCCGGCGGTCGCGCGGGACGGAGCCGGGACCGGTCGCGTGAGGTGGGGCCGGGCTGGTCGCGTGGGGCGGAGCCGGGCTGGTCGCGTGGGGCGGAGCCGGGTTGGTCGCGTGGGGCGGAGCCGGGTTGGTCGCGTGGGGCGGAGCCGGGTTGGTCGTGTGGGGCGGAGCCGGGTTGGTCGTGTGGGGCGGAGCCGGGTTGGTCGCGCGAGGTGGGGCCGGACCGGTCGCGCGAGGCCGTGGCGCGTCGCCGGGGCGGGACGGAGCCGGTCGTGCCGAGTCGCGGCGCTCAAGGGCACGCTCGGACCGGTCGTGCCGAGTCGCGGCGCGCCGCCCCGGAGCGCGACCGGACCTCGCGGACGGGGGTTGGAACGGCCCCGGCCCGAGGGGGAGGGGGCCGGGACCGTTCCGGATCGTGGGGGCGCTGCCCGCTCGCGCGGGCGCCGCGCCCGGTGCGCTAGCCGGACCCGGCGCGGCCCCGTCGCCGGGGCGGGCGGCCCGCGGGCCGGTCGTCCGTGAAGTGCATGGGCGGAAACTTTCGCGGTTCGGCCTCCGGATCAAGCCGGTCAATCCCTCCGGGTGGAGTTCTTCACCCGGCCCGGTGGCTCGGCCGTGTCGTGCCGTCGGGTCCTGCGGCCCGGTGATCCGGCGGACTGGGACCGCCCGCCTGCGGGGCGGTCGCGCACGTGGTCGAGGCGCCGCGCGCCGGCGCGCGGCTGCTCCTGGTCGAGGGCGCCGATCCGGTGGGGCCGCCGCCCACCCCGGGCGGGGCGACGCGGCTCGCGCCGGGCGTCACGCGGCGGCCGGCCGCGGGCGGGGGACCGCCCCGTCCACCCGTCGGCCCCGCCGCCGCGCGCGTGAGCCGGGTGATGGCGAAACGGGCCGTGCAGAACCGGGCACAACCGGTGGCGCTCGCTCGCGAATCGGGTTCGATGCGCCCGCGACGCCCATAACCCGGCTGTATGGGCAATTGTTATAGCCCCGGCCGCGGGTGGTATTGCGGGTATTGGTCGCACATTATCCGGGGCCTCGACAAGGGTGCATATTCTCGTCACGGAAAGCGAGGAAGCGCCCGAAGAATGGCACGGAGGGTGATCACGCGGACGAGCCCCGCGCACTCGCGCGGGGCTGGGGTGGTGCCGGGGGAGGTCAGGCGATGGCGCCCGGCGGCAGCTTCAGCTTGAACGGCAGCGTCGTCACGACGGCCAGGTCGGAGGCCGTCCGCTTCATCAGCGTCGGCGCGTTGCGGGCGCCCGGCTCGGGCAGGTCGAGCAGCCGGTCGACCGCCTCGACGAGCGGGCCCTCGTAGATCCAGACCGCCTGCGCGGCCCGCGTGCTGTCCCGCACCGCGGGCAGGCGCCCCGCGCGGGCCTCCGTCTCGGACCAGAACAGGATCGAGTCGATGAAGCCCCGGCGCTGCTTGAAGGCCATGATCCGGTCGAGCTGCCCGCCCTCGTCCCGCAGGTGGAGGAACTGGAAACCACTCTCGCGGAGCTCGATGACCTTGCTCAGTGCGAGATCCATGACGCACCTACCTCTGTTGTGAGGTCCCCTAGCAGGTACCGGTCGCCCATGCGACCCGAAAAGGATCGTACGGCAACCGCACAATCCCCCATAGGGTCTAGGTGGAAGTCGTTGTGCCAAAGCAACGGCGATCCCGGGGTGTTTTTGATGCGCACCGCAGGACCTGAACGGTGCGCAGTGAAAATGCGACCGCTCCCAAGGTGACCAGGCTCACAGCAAGCCACATCCGGGTCTCCACTCGGTCGGGGCGGGAAGTCATCGGGGAGGACGCGTCGCACGGCCGACGGGTTGCCCGTGATCGCCCGGACCAACCGCCGGCGGGGGCGGCCTTGCCGGATCGGGTGAGGCCGGGCACGTCCCCGCGGCTATCCTTGCGCGGTGGCGCGTGCATTGATCACCGGTATCACCGGGCAGGACGGCCGGTACCTGGCCGAACTCCTGCACGGCAAGGGCTACGAGGTCTTCGGCCTGGTCAAGGGCCAGCACAACCCGCGAGCGGAGCTGGTGCAGCAGGAGCTGCCGTTCGTCGAGGTGGTCTCCGCCGACCTCCAGGACCTGACGAGCCTGATCGGCGCGGTCGAGCAGACGCAACCGGACGAGGTGTACAACCTCGCGGCCATCTCCTTCGTGGCGCTGAGCTTCAAGCAGGCCGAGCTGACGTCGAACGTCACCGGCCTGGGCGTGCTGCGCATGTTGGAGGCCATCCGCATGGCGGGCGGCAGCACCGACAACCCGATCCGGTTCTACCAGGCGTCCAGCTCGGAGATGTTCGGCAAGGTCCGGGAGACGCCGCAGCGCGAGACCACCCCGTTCTACCCGCGCTCGCCCTACGGCGTGGCCAAGGTGTTCGGCCACGACATCACGGTCAACTACCGCGACAGCTACGGCCTGTACGCCTGCTCGGGCATCCTGTTCAACCACGAGTCGCCGCGCCGCGGGATGGAGTTCGTCACCCGCAAGATCACCAACGCGGTGGCGCGGATCAAGCTCGGCCTGCAGGACTCGCTGGTGCTCGGCGACCTGGAGCCGCGCCGCGACTGGGGCTTCGCCGGCGACTACGTGCAGGCCATGTGGCAGATGCTGCAGCAGGACAAGCCGGACGACTACGTCATCGCGACCGGCCGGACGCACCGGGTGCGCGACTTCGTGGCCGCCGCGTTCGCCCACGCGGGCATCGAGGACTGGGAGCGCCACGTCACCCAGGACCCGAGGTTCTTCCGCCCCGCCGAGGTGGACCTGCTGGTCGGCGACGCCTCCAAGGCGCGCGAGAAGCTCGGCTGGAAGCCGGAGGTCGACTTCGCGGGCCTGGTCGCGATGATGGTCGACAGCGACCTGGCGGCGGAAGCCCGCAAGGCCGGCCTGTCGTGATCTCCTACGCGCAGAACGGCGAGGACGTCGTGCTGGCCCGGCTGTTCCACGGGCGGACCACCGGTCGGTACGTGGACGTCGGCGCGGCCGACGCGGTCCACGACTCGGTCACCAAGCACTTCTACGACCTGGGCTGGCGCGGCGTCAACGTCGAGCCGATCCCGGACCAGGCGCGCCGGCTGCGCGAGGCCAGGCCGCAGGACGTGACGCTCGCCGTCGCCCTCGGCGCGCGGGCCGGCTCCGCCACGCTGCACCTGGTCCCGGAGCGGTCCGGCTGGTCCACCCTGGACGCCTCGCTCGCCGCCGCCTACCGGGCGGAGCTGGCCGTCGAGGAGGTCGAGGTCGAGGTGCGCACGCTCGCCGACGTCCTCGACGAGCACCCCGGGCCGGTCGACTTCCTCAAGGTCGACGTGGAGGGCGGCGAGCAGGCCGTCCTGGAGGGCGCGGACTGGGCGCGCCACCGGCCGCGCGTCGTCGTGGTGGAGGCCACCGCGCCCGGCTCGCCGACCCCGGCGCACGAGGGCTGGGAGCCGCTGATGCTCGCGGCGGGCTACCGGTGCGCGCTGTTCGACGGGCTGAACCGGTTCTACGCGTCGGCCGACGACGCGGAGGCGCTGGCGGTGCTCGCCGCGCCCGCGAACGTGTTCGACCAGTACGTGCGGGCGGAGTTCGCCGACCGGCACGCGGTGCGGGTGGCCGAGATCGGCTACATCCGGCGGCTGGAGGACGCGGTGCGCGAGGCGCAGGAGGCGCGGGCCAAGGACGCCGCGCACCTGGAGGAGCTGCGGGGCGCGCTGCACGAGGCGCAGGGCCGGCTCGGCCGGGCCCACCGCCGGGTGGCGGCGCTGGAAGCGCGCCTGGTGGAGCTGGAGCACGGCTGAGCGCGGGACGCCGCGCCCGGCGGACCGCCGCCGGCGCGGGCGCGCCCGCGCCGCCCGGTCGGGGCCGCCGTGCGCGGGACGCCGCTGATCCGGGGCCGTCTTCGCCCGTGCGCGGGACGCCGTCGACCGGGAGCGCGGGGGCGCCCCCTCACGGGAGGCGCCCCCGCGCCCGGTGCGACTACTTGCGGTGGACGCCGCCGAGGTGCAGGCCCTCGCGGTAGATCCGGTGCACGCGGTCGCGCATCACCGCGCCGACCGCCTCCTCGCCGCTGTGCGCGCGGATCGCCTCCCGGGCCCGCGCGCCCATCCGCGCCCGCAGCCCCGGGCTGTCGGCCAGCCTGCGCAGCCACGCGGCGGCCTGCGCCACGTCCGGTTCCGCCCACAGCTGGCCGGGCCGGTACCAGTCGGCGAACCGGTTGTCGTACCGGTGGTCCCGCGCGGTGATCGGCCTGATGTCGTACCCGACGGTCGCCGCCGCGCCGGGCGGCATGAAGTCGGTGTTGCCGCCGTAGCCGGTGGCCACCACCGGCTTGCCGAGCACCATCGCCTCGGCCATGCCGAGCCCGTAGCCCTCGGAGCGGTGCAGCGAGGCGTAGACGTCGCACGACGCGAGCAGCGAGTCCATCTCCGACCGGGTCAGGTCCTCGGCGATGAGCGTGCCGCCGACGGCCGCCACCGCGTCCGCCAGCGCCGTCGCCATCAGCGGGAAGATGTCCAGGTCGACCGCCTTGATCACCAGGTGCGCGCGGGCGCCGCGCTCGTGCGGCGGGAACGCCCGGCGGAACGCCTCGATCACGCCCCACGGGTTCTTCCGCGCGTCGCTGGAGGAGGAGCTGAACGTGAACAGGACCACGAACGCGTCCTCCGCCAGCCCGAACCGCGCCCGGTCCGGCGCGGCGTCGACCTCGGGCACCACGTTGGGCACCACGGTGATCGGGATGTCGGTGACGGTCCGGAACGCGTCGCCGACGAACGACGACACCACCCACAGCTCGTCCAGGCGGGGCAGCTGCACCAGGGTGTAGTCCAGGATCTCGGGCAGCTCCCACGCCCACAGCGCGATCGTGTACCGGTCGAGCGAGCCGTCCGGGATCAGCTGGAACTCGTTGAGGTTGACCATCCACAGGTCGACCGGGTAGTCCTTGCCGCCCCGCAGCTCGGTCAGCGCGCGCGGCGGCGTGACGGTCCGCACCGGCGCCCGCGAGTTGAACTCCGTGTAGGTCAGGCCCACGTCGGTGCCCAGCAGCGCCGTGCCGGCCCGCCGGAACGACTCGGACAACCCGGTCGTGGCCCGCGTGTCGGCGAACAGGTTCACCCCCGGCGCCGAGCGCTCGACCACCTCCACCGGCTTGAGCGCGCGCCCGTCGACGGCCTCCGGCGCGTGGGCACCGTCGGCGGCGGCCTCCAGCGCTTCCCGGTACTGGCGGGCGACCTCCGGCCAGGACGCGGCCCGGGCCACCCAGTCGCGGGCCAGCCCGCCCGCCGTCCGCGCCACCCCCGGCTCGGTGACGACCCGCTCCAGCAGCGCCGCCAGGGCCTCGGCCTCGGCGCGCGGCTCGGTCGGCACGCGCCAGCAGAACGCCTCGTCGTAGTGCCGGTTCTGCGGCAGGTCGCTGGTGATCACCGGCCGGCCCGCGCCGAACGCCCGCATCATCACCGCGCTGGTCTCGCCCGCCGTCGGCCAGCGCAGGTTCACCACCGCGTCGGTCGCGCCGATCAGCCGCTCGAAGTCGCCCTTGGCCGGGCTCAGCTCCATGCGCACCGAGTGCCGCAGCCCGTACTGCTCCAGCGCCAGCTCCACGTCGGCCAGCACGTCCGGGTAGTCCACGTGCCCCGCGATCAGCAGCCGGGCGTTCGGCCACCGCCGCCGGACCTGCGCGAACGCCAGCACCACGACCAGGATGCGCTTGATCCGGTTGAAGCCGCCGAACACGCCGAACACCACGTGGTCGTCGGTCCACCCGCAGCGGGAGCGCACCGCGGCCCGGTCGGCGTCGTCGCGGACCGGCGCGCCGGAGTTGACCACCGACACCGGCAGCCCGGGGTAGCGCGCGCGCAGCCGGTCGGCCGAGTACGGGTCGTGCACGATGACGCCGCGGCTGGCCGACACCAGCCGCCGCTCCATGGTCAGCGTCATCGCGTCCAGGTGCCGCGGCCCGTCGGCCTCGACCGCGGGCCACCCGCCGAGCAGCGCCGGGTCCTGCGGGTCGCCCCACATCGGGCCGTGCGCGAAGGCGACCTCCGCGTAGAACTCCGGCGAGCCCAGCCCGCCGTGGTAGCCCTGGGCGAAGTCCAGCAGCGAGGTGTCGTGCAGCACGACCACGCCCGGCACGGCCAGCGCCTGCCGGTAGATCCACGAGTGGACCCCCGCGTGGTTGCCCATCTGGTAGACCGGCAGCCCGCTCGCCTCGGCCGGGCCCACCAGCGGCACCGGCGCGGTGGCCCGCGCCGAGCGGGTCACCGCCGTCACGGCCACCTCGTCGGCCAGCGGCCCGAGCAGCTCGTAGGTGTAGTCCGCGATCCCGCTGCGCTCGGGCGGCAGGGGGCTCCACATGCCGACCCGCATCGTCACACCCACGCGAGCAGGCAGTACCGGCCGGCGCGCGCCGGGTCCGCGCCCGACGCCGCGGGCCCGCCGTCCAGCGGGCCGGCCTCGGGGTGGCGGACCTCGACCCGGGAGAACCCGGCGACCTCGGCCAGGAACCGCAGGAACGTCGGGTGCACCGGCCGGCGCGCGAACGGGTCGACGTGGAAGTCGGCCATGCCCGGCCCGTCCGGGTCGACGGTCTCCAGCAGCAGCACGCCGCCCGGCTTGAGGGCCTGGCCCGCCAGGTCGAAGAACCGGGACAGCGCCGCCGCGTCCCGCCGCTCGGCGAACCGGAACGCCGTCACCGCGCCCAGCGACCGCTTGTCGGTGCGCGCCAGCACGTCCAGCGGGTCCGCCTCCGCCACGGCCAGGCCCAGCTCCGCGCAGTGCTTCACGACGAACGGGTTGGGCGACGCGCCGGACGCGGGCACGTCCGCCGACCGCAGCACCTCCAGCCACTCGCCGCGGCCCGGCGCCACGTCCAGCACTGGCCCGTGCGCGGCCCGCACCACCGGCAGGTGGGCGGCGCGCGCGGTGCGCGTGCGGTCCACCGGCCCGTCGAGCAGGTGCGCCACCGGCAGCTCCAGCGCCGCCGAGCGGTCCGGCGCGGCGGTGACCTCCACCTGCGGCGCGGTGGCCCGCGCCTGGTCCAGGAACAGGTCGAGCTGCGCGTGCCGCAGCCGGGTGTCCAGCGCGGCCGAGTCCAGCTCGGCCAGCCGCCGCTCGATCCGGTCCAGCCGGTCCGCGACGTCGTCGGCCGCCGTCTCCCGGTCGACCAGCCGCAGCCGCAGGTCGGTCACCTCGGTGCGGATGCCGCCGATCGCCGCGTACAGCCGCTGGTTGAGGCCGGCCATGATGTTCTGGTCGGCGGCGCGCAGCTTCTCCACCTCGCCGGCCAGGTCGTCGTCCCGCCCGCCCGCGCTGCCGCCGCCCTGGCTGAGGGCGTCGACCGCGTCGCGCACCGCGAGGTTGAAGTCCACCTGCCACTTGAGCTGGCGCTTCCACAGCAGGCGCAGCAGGAACCTGCCGAGCAGGTCCCGCGAGCGCAGCGGCAGGTTGAGGTTGCGGTGCTTCTCCAGGCGGATGATGGCATCGGCCAGGCGTGCTTGCGACATGGACCGTCCAACGACAGGGGTGCGGGCGAGGGCGCCGGCAGAGCGGCTGGTCGAAGTCTAGGGCAGGCGCGGTACCGCTCGGCGCCGATCGCCGCAACCGGCCGTTCAGCGGATCGGCCTGGCCTTCAGCTCCGCGACCAGGTTGTCCACGATGACCGGGTTGAGCAGGCCCAGGGTCCCGTTGACCAGGCTGCGCTCGGCGACCTCGACCACGACGGCGGAGTTCTCGCCCAGCACCCGGCCCAGCGACCGGCCGCGGTCCGGCGCCAGCCCGCTCAGGTGCGCGATCGTCACGTCGCGGAACGCGCTGCCCAGGTACTTGGTGCTGCGGATGGTGAAGGAGTCGCCGAGCAGGCCCACCCGGGGCTGGTAGGTGCCGGGCCCGGTGGCCGTGGTCAGCCGCACCGGGGTGGTGAACTCGCGCGGCGCGTCCCGGGTCTGGTCGGTCCTGCCGTCGGGGCGGATCGCGTAGGACAGGCCGGTGGTGGTGCCGGTGCGGCCGATCAGCGGCGGGAGGTCGGCCGCCGCCTGCCACGCCGGGCCCTCGTCCACCCGCCACGACGCGGTGATGCCGGGCTGGAGCGCCTCGGCGACCCGGCGGGCCATCACCACGCCGCCCTCCTCGCCCCAGTGCGCGTCGACCGGCCCGTACACGGGGGCGCCCAGCCGCTCGCCCCAGTCCTCCAGGTCCTCGCGCACGTCGAGCACGTAGTCCTCGCCGGACACGGCCGCCCAGAACTCGTCGACGACCTCGCGGTGGCACTCCCGGCCGGGCAGGTCGGCGGGCAGGTGCTCGGGGTACAGCGTCGCCTTGTCCGGCGCGACGACCACGACGAACCGGCGGCCGGACGCGGTCACCCCGTCGCGCAGGGCGCGCAGCCGCCGCACCACCTCGTCGGTGGGCACCGCCTGGTTGCAGTGGCTGGACAGCTCCTCGCCCAGGTACAGCCAGCCGCTCGTGCCCTCCACGACGTCCGGGAACGGCACCGGCGGGCGCTTGGGCCTGGGCTGCCTGCTCGTCTCGGTCGGGATCGGCGGCCCGCCCTGGTCGGCCTTCGGCCGCGCGGGCGGCTCGCCGAACACGGCGCGGCTGATGCCGTCGTAGAGCGCGATCGCCTGCTCCCGCAGCGGCAGGTGGTCGCTGGCCCAGCCCTGGAGCCGGCTGATCTCCGTGATGCCCGGGAACTCCGTCAGCGCCCGGTTCTCGAACTCGCGCGGGCGCACGCCGAGCGCGAACGCGACGGCGGGCAGCGTGAGGAACACCACCGCGCAGACCAGCGAGAGGCGCTGCGTCGCACCGTGCCGGGGGCGGTGCAGGGCGTGCTCGGAGGGCAGCAGGGACTCGTGCACCGGGGGGAGGACGGGCCGGGCCGCCTCCGGGCGGTGCTCCTCGTGGGCGGTCATCGCCGGTCCAGTATGGCTTCCACCCGGCCCAGCGCGTGGCGGATCGGGCCGGCCGCCGGGCCCAGCACCCGGCGCGCGGCGCGGACCAGCGGGGGCCGGCGCGGCGGCGCGGTGCGCGCGAGCCACGTGCGGTGGGCTTCGGCCAGCCGCTCGCGCAGCCACGCGGCGGTGGCCTCGGGCGACCGCGTGCGCAGCAGGTGCTCGCGGGCGGCGAGGCCGCGGCGGTGGGCCTCGACCGGGTCGTCGGCGATCTCCCGCAGCGCGGTCGCGGCGGCGTCCAGGTCGGGGTCGGCCCAGTGGGCGTCCGGCTGGTACGGCGGCCAGCCCGGACCGACCCGGGTCGTGGTGTGCGGCACCGGCCAGCCGACGTCGGCGGTGACGAATTCGGTGGTGCCGCCGTAGTCGGTGGACACCACCGCGAGGCCCCGCATCATCGCCTCGGCCACGGTCAGCCCGAAGCCCTCGCTGCGGTGCAGGGACACGTAGGCGTGGCTGCGCGCGTACAACGCGGCCAGCTCGTCCGCGCCCAGGTAGCGCTCGACCAGCGTGATGCGCGGGTCGTCGGCGGCCATCAGCCGCAGCCGCTCGGCGGCGGCCGTGTGGAGGTGGGCGTTCGTCGACTTGACGACCAGCTCGACGTCGGTCCGGCCGGGGAACGCCCGCTGGAACGCGGTCACCGCGCCGTACGGGTTCTTGCGCCCGGCGGTGCTGTTGAAGTCGAACGCGAACAGGAAGCCGGTCGGCTCGCCCGGCCGCCGGGGGCGGTCGTGCGCCGCGGCGCGCTCGACCACGGGCACGGGCACGGTCCGCACCGGCACCGGCGAGTGCGGCTCGACGGCGCGGCGGACGAAGTCGCTGACCGTCCACACCTCGTCGACCTGGTCGAAGTGGTGCATGGCGGGTGGGAACTCCGCCAGCTCCCACGCCCACAGGCCGATCCGGTACCGGCCGTGGCCCACCTCCGGGTCGGCCTCCAGCAGGGCGCGGGTGAAGTCGCCGTTCACCGTGATCAGGCTGATCGGGTGCACCGGGCGGCCCACCGAGGCCGGCGCGGCGACCCCGGTGCGGGCGGTGCCCAGGACCGACTGCTCCTCCACCACCGACACGTGCGGGATGCCGGCGGCCGCCACCACGCCGAGCAGGACCCGGCCCATCTCGCCGATGCCCAGCTCGGCGGTGTGGTAGCCGGCGACGTTGACTCCGAACGCGGCGGTGGGCGGCGCGACCCCGCGGGGCGGCGCGGGCAGCGCCCAGGTCGGCACGCCCTCGTGGACGCCGTGCCGCGCGCACCAGTCGCGGAAACCGGGGTCGGCGGCGTCGAGCGGGTGGGGGAACGCGACGCGCAGGTCGACGCGGGACCGCCACAGGCCGTGCAGCAGGCGGTTCATCCCGGAGGCGCGCTCGGCGGGGGTGGCCGGGCTGGTGAGCCAGGCCCGGAACGCGCCGCCGTCGCCGTCGAACGGGTGCGGCGGCGGGTCCACCGGGCGGGCGCCCAGCGGGTCCGGTTCGGCGGCGGTGCGCAGGGCGTCCCTGACCACCGCGCGCATCACCGGGGTGATCGGCTCGGCGTCCGCCCCGAACGCGTCGAACGCCGAGCGGGCGGCGGTGCGCGGCGCGGCGGCGTAGACCTCCCGCCAGCCGGGGTGCTCGGACAGCAGGACGCGGTCGTGGCCGCGGGCGGCCAGCCAGGGCTGCTCGGGGTCGTGGCCGGTGAAGTCGACCAGCCGGGCGGCGGAGGGCTCGCGCTCGTGCAGGTTCCAGGCGGCCACGCCGAGCCCGGGGTCGCGCGCGACGTGGTGGGCGAACAGGGCGGCGGCGTCGGCGGCCCAGCCCCGCGGGGTCTCGGCGAGCAGGTCGGCGCGGGTGCGGTCGGCCCAGAAGTCGACGAACCCGGCGGCGTCCCGGCCGACCGCGACGAAGTTCTCGGTGAACCCGCCGACGTGCCGCGGGTGGCGGCCGTCGTCGGGCAGCGGGGCCAGCAGCCGGGGCACGAGCGTGAGGCCGGCGCCGAAGTCGGGCAGCGGCCCGCGGACCGCGGTGCCGGCCGCGAGGTGCACGACGAGGTCGTGGGCGCCGAGCAGGCGGCGGACCAGCAGCGGCGCGGCGGCCCGGACCAGCTCGGCGGCGGTGCCGCAGGTCGCCATCAGGAAGTACTCGTCGGCCGGCGTCCCGAGGTCGCCCGCGGCCAGGACGGTGACCCGCCCCGGCGCGAAGCGCGGCTCGCGCGCGGCGGCGGGTGTCGGGTCGGGTGCGACCGGTCCGGCGCCGGGGGTCGCGCCCCCGGGCCCACCGGGCGCGGTCCAGGCGTCCGCGACCAGGACGACGAAGGCGTGGTCGGGGTGGTGGTCCAGGTAGGAGCGGGCCAGGGCGCTCGCCGCGCCCGGCCCGCCGCCGACTACTACCGTGCTCGCCGCGACCCGCCGGTCAGGCATCCGCGGCGAGTTGTTCGAGCTGGTCCTTGAGCACCTGGTCGAAGGTCTTCGCGATCTGCGCCGCGTCCTTGCCCGCCACCTGCACGCGGACCACGACGTCCTTCGACACGTAGTGCGCGCGCACCGCGCCGAGGTTCTCGCCGTTCGGGGCGACCTGGAACGCCGTCACGCCCGTCGGCACGGTGCCGGTGTAGGGCTCCATCTTGAACTTCGACTGCAGCACGCCCAGCGCGTCCCGGGCGGTCTTGGCCTCGACCGCGCCGTTCGTCCGCACCGTCAGGACCTGGGTGAAGATCGAGCCGCCGGTCACCACGGAGCCGCCGAGCCGGCAGCGCCCCGCGCCGGCCGCCTCGAAGGCCGCGTTCTCGTCGGCGGTGAGGAGCTTCGCGGACACGACGTCGGCGAAGTTCTTCACGCCCGACTGGTCCTGCGACACGCCGGGCAGCTTCGCGACCTCCAGGCCGTCCTTGGGCTTGGTGGTCGTCGTGGTCGGCGCGGCGCCGGTGGTCTGACCGGTGGTCTGCGCGGCCTGCCCGCCACCCGAACCGGCGGTGAAGAACCAGATGCCGCCGCCGACCAGGGCCAGCACCACCACGATGCCGACGATCGCCAGCCACTTCTTGCCGCCGCCACCGCTCTCGTCGAACACCTCGGGACCCTGGGCGATCCAGCTCGGCGACTGCTCGCCGACCACGCCGAAGCCCTGGTCGTTGCCCCACGGCGGCGTGTTGACCGGCGGGCCGCCGCCCCAGCCGCCCTGCTGGGGCGGCGGCGGCAGCTGGTTCGGGTTCGGCGGGGGCGCGACCGGGCGCACGTACTGGGTGCGGTCGGCGTCGCCGCCGCGCCGGCCGGGGACCACCTGGGTGGCGTCCGGGTTCGGGTTCTGCGGCGCCGGCGGCTGGCCGGTGTTCACGACCTGCGTCGCCTCCGGGTTCGGCGGTCCGGGCTGGGACGCCTCCCACCGGAACGGCGCGCCGAACGGGCCGTTGCCCTGCTGGGGCTGCTGCTGCTGCTGCTGCGGGCCGGCGCCCGAGGCGGAAGCCAGGAGCTCGTCACGACGCTTGCGGTACTCGTCGGCGCTGATCCGACCCTCCGCCAACGTCCTGTCCAGCTCCGCCAGGTCCTCTTGCCAGGCCATCCGCCCCTCCAAAGTCGCACGCGACCGCCATTGTGGCCTATGCCCCGGCGGGGGTTTCGGGCATCCGGCACTTGTGATGCTGTCGTTGCCGTCACCCCTCCGCGCCCTCCCGGCACCGGTGCGGTTTCCTGCTGCGTGTGGAGCAATCCGCACGGCCGTTAGGATTAACGCCTGATGATCGCTGCGGGGTATCGTGCTGCGCCGCAGCGCCGGTCGTCGGGCGTGGCCCGCCGGGGAGGAAACGTTGATCACCGAGTCCCTCCCCGCGCGGTCCGGGCCCGCCGCGCCCGCCCGCCCGCGGTGGTGGCGCCGGGAGCCCGTCCTGGTCGTGCTGCTCGGGTTCGCGTTGGCCGCCGCGTTCAACCTGCCGCTGATCCGCCACCCCCGGACGACCGTCGCCGCCGACCTGGGCGACCCGCTGCTGCAGACCTGGCAGCTCGCCTGGCACCGCCGCTTCCTGACCCGGGGCGGCGACTTCTGGACGGCGAACAGCTTCTTCCCGGCGCAGGACGCCTTCGCGTTCTCCGACTCGCTGCTCGGCTACTCCCCGCTGGCCCTGCTGTTCGGTGACGGCCCGCACGCGGCCGTGCTGCGGTACAACACGGCCTACCTCCTCGCCTGCGCGCTGGCGTTCATCGGCGCGTACTTCCTGGTCCGGCAGCTGGGCGGGAACTGGCAGGCGGCGGCGCTGGCCGGCGCGGCGGCCGCGTGGGCGCCGTGGCGGCTGGCGCACGGCGGGCACCTCAACGTCCTGTCCACCGGCGGCATCGCGCTCGCCCTGTTCGCCCTGGCCCGGGGCCACGGGTACGCGTTGCGCCCCGGCGCGCGACCGCGGGCGGCCCGGCCCGGTTGGGTGCTGGCGGGCTGGCTGATCGGCGCGTGGCAGATCACCCTCGGCTTCGCCGTCGGGATCCCGTTCTTCTACCTGATGGCGGGGGTGGGGGCGGTTGTCTGCCTGTTCCTGCTGCGGCGGCGGGGGGAGCCCGGGCGGCG
>Ga0196958_10000036_pt1 | contig 70687 bp, 68 predicted proteins | sample S1v_10metaG_FD_148654 | JGI IMG/M metagenome (GOLD analysis project Ga0196958, IMG submission 148654) | Soil microbial communities from Anza Borrego desert, Southern California, United States - S1+v_10 | ecosystem: Environmental > Terrestrial > Soil > Desert | place: USA: California | collected... | reverse complement strand
CCCCGGGCACCTGCGCCTGACCGCCCAACCGGCCGTCGGTGCCCACCTCGCGCGCCACGCGGGTCACCTCGTCGGCGAACGACGACAGCTGGTCCACCATCGTGTTGACGGTGTCCTTCAGCTCCAGCATCTCGCCCGCCACCGTGACGGTGATCTTCTGCGACAGGTCGCCCTGCGCCACCGCCGTCGCCACCTGCGCGATGTCGCGGACCTGCGCGGTGAGGTTGTCGGACATGAAGTTCACCGAGTCGGTGAGGTCCTTCCAGGTGCCCGCCACGCCCGGCACCTGCGCCTGGCCGCCCAGCCGGCCGTCGGTGCCCACCTCGCGCGCCACCCGCGTGACCTCGCCGGCGAACGTGCGCAGCGTCGAGGTCATCGAGTTGAAGCTCTCGGCCAGGGTCGCGACCTCGCCGCGCCCGGTCACGGTGATCTCCTGCGTCAGGTCGCCCTGCGCCACCGCCGCGAGCACGCGGCTCAGCTCGGTGGTCGGCCGGGCCAGGTCGTCGATCAGGCCGTTGACCGCCTCGACCGCCATGCCCCAGCCCATCGGGCCCGCGCCGGCCGCGATCCGGTCGCCCAGCCTGCCCTCCTGGCCGACCGCCTGGCGGACCCGGACCAGCTCGGCCACGAGCCACTGGTTGCGCTCCGCGATCTCGTTGAACACCTCCGCCAGCTCGCCGTGCGGACCCTGCGGCACCACGAGGCGGCGGCGGAAGTTGCCGTCCCGCATCTCCCGCATCGCGGTGAGCAGCCTCGCGAGGGTCACGTCCGTGTCGTCCTGCGCGGTCGTCACTGGGCCTCCAACGTCAGCGGATCTGCGCCAAGCCTGCCACTGTTGCAGGTGGCGTGTCCGCTAGGTTGGTCACGACCCGACACACAGGAGCCACCATGGCCCAGGGCTACCGGCAAGGCGCCGCGGCGGGCCTCGACCTCGAAGCGTGGCGTCGCCTGGTCGACGGCGTCCACGAAGCCGTGGTCGTGGTCGACCCGCTGGGGGTGGTGCGCCTGGCCAACCCGCTGGCCACCGTGTTGTTCCCGCAGGCCAGGCCGGGTGCGCCGGCGGTCCTGGAGGGCCGTTCGCAGGACCTGGGCGGCGGCTGGACCGCGTGGTACCGCGACGCGGAGGACTTCCTGGAGCGGGCGACCCGCGAACTGGCCCCGCTCACCGACCGCGCCGAGGCGCTGCGGCGGGCGGTGGAGGCGGCGCCCGCCCCGCAGGCCGTGGCGGTCGTCCCCGGCGGGCGCGGGCGGCTGGAGTGGTGGCGGCGCGGCCCGGACGGCGAGGTCAACCCGGTCCGCACGCCCCGGCAGGCCGCCGCCGGCGTGCCCGGCCTGCTCGCCGTCCTGGACGGCGCCGCGCGACACGCCGAAATCACCCCCGCGGGGGACGGTGTGTGGGGTTGCGCGACCGGCGTGGGCACCGCCGTGCCGCTGACCGCCGGCGGCGCCCTGGTGTGCTTCGGCGGCCCGCGCGACGTCGACCTCCTCGCGCGCTACGCCGACCGGGCCGCCGCCGCGCTGGAGGTGAGCACGCGGTTCAGCGAGCAGGAGCGCACGATCGAGGCGCTGCGCGCCAACCTGCTGCCCAGCCCGCTGCCGGCGGTGCCCGGCGTGCGGCTGGCCCGGGTCTACGAGCCCGCGCACCACCGCGCCCTGGTCGGCGGCGACTTCTACGACGTGCACCCCCGGGAGGACGGCACCGCCGCGTTCGCGCTGGGCGACGTGGCGGGCAACGGCCTGGAGGCCGCCGCGCACTCCGGCCGGGTGCGGCAGAGCCTGCACGCGCTGCTGGTGGTCGAGCAGCGGCCGGCGCAGCTGCTGGCGCTGCTCAACACCGCGCTGCGGGCGGCCGGCAGCAAGCTGTTCACCACGCTGGTGGTCGGCGACCTGGTGCCCGTCCAGGCGGGCGGGCTGCGCGTCGCGCTCTCCGCCGGCGGCCACCCCGCTCCCCTGGTGCTGCGCTCCGGCGGGCGCGTGGACGAGGTGGCGGTGCACGGCGGCATCGTCGGCGTGCTGCCCGAGGTCCGCTTCCACCAGACCACCGTGGCCCTGGGGCCGGGCGAGGCGCTGCTGCTCTACAGCGACGGGGTCACCGAGGCCCGCTCCCGCGGCGACCGCCGGAACCTGTTCGGCGACGTGCGGCTCAAGGCCGCGCTCGCCGAGTGCGCCGGCCTGCCCGCCGAGGCGGTGGCCGAGCACGTGCGGCACGTCGTGTTCTCCTGGCTGGGCGACGCCGAGCACGACGACCTGACCCTGCTGGTCGTGCAGGCCGAGGACTGACGTGTCACGTCGTGGCGTCCTCCACCGAGTCGTGGATGTGCATCACCTCGGACAGCTCGGTCAACCGGAACAGCCGGCGCACCGAGGACTGCAGCGCCGCCATCCGGAACTGCCCGCCCGTGCCGTCGAGCCGCCGGTGCCAGTCGAGCATCAGGGACAGGCCCGTGGTGTCCATGAACGGCACGCCGCTCAGGTCGACCACCACCCGGTCGCCGGAGGTCTCCTCCAGCAGGTCGGACAGCACCGGGACGGTGTCCGCGTCCAACTCCCCCGAGACCGCGACGACCGTCCAGCCGCCGCGCACCTCACTGCGCACCTGCAAGTCCATCGCGTCCGCGCCTCTCCGCCCGGCGGGTGCCGTGCCGGTACAGATCGTGCAGCAAGGGCACCCCGGACGCGACCACTGGGTGGTTGAAGCGACAGGATGTGCGACGATGCGGTAACGGCCGATCAACGGGAGCGGATTGTGCGCAACGAGCCAGCGACGCCGGTGGCCGTCACGCTGCCCGCAACCGCCGGGGCTTCCGCGCAGGCCAGGCGGCTGGTCGATGAGGCGGTGACGGCGTGGGGGGTGTCCCCCGAGGTCGCCGAGGACGCGGCCCTGGTGGTGACGGAGCTGGTGTCGAACGCGGTGGACCACGCGACGGGTCCCCTGGAGCTGACGGTGTCCAGGACACCGGACGGCCTGCGCGTCGAGGTGGCCGACCAGTCCCCGGCGATGCCCCAGCCCCGGCCCGTGCAGGTGGACTCGGCCCGCGGGCGCGGCCTGATCATCGTGGCCGCGCTGAGCCGCGACTGGGGCACGTCCCCGAGGGCCGTGGGGAAGGCGGTGTGGGCGGAACTCGCCTGAGGGCCACCGCGCGGGCTCCCCGGCGGGCTCCGGGGCGGCGGGGACCCCGGAACGCGGCAGGGCACGGGCCCCGACCGGGGAGAGAACCGGTCGGGGCCCGCGCCGTGGTCCCGCGTCGCGCTTGAGCGGTGCGGCGGTCAGGCCGCCCGCATGGACCGCACGCCCCACGAGGTGACGGTGAGCGTGAAGGTCGCCGTGCCGGTCTTGCCGTCGACCGAGGTGGCCGTGACCGTGATCCGGTGCGTGCCCACCGGGGTCTGGAAGCCGGTGCTCAGGAAGACGTTGCTGCTGCCGCCCTGGGCGATGGAGCGCGGGTGGAACTGGAGCTGGGTGCCCGCCGGGTTGCCGGCGGCCGACAGCGCCAGCGTCCCGGCGCCCCCGGTGGCCGTGACGGAGAACTGGGCGAAGAAGCCCTGCTGCACCGACACCGAGGACGGGTTGACGGTCACCTCGACCTCACCGTCGGGCGGTGTGTCGCCGGTCACGGTCAGGGTCAGCGCCGTCGTCGCCGTCCGGCCGCCCGAACCGGCGCCGGTCACCGTCACGGTGTAGGTCCCGGCCTTGGTGGCGGCCGTGGTCTCGACCGTCAGCTTGGCGTTGGACCCGCTCTGGATCGACGTCGGCTGGAACACCGCCTTGGCCCCGTCCGGCAGGCCCGACGCGGACAGCGACACCGACTCCGGACCACCGGAACCGGCCACCGACGTCACCGTGGTGGACCCGTGCTTGCCCGCCGCCACCTTCAGGCTGCTCGGCGAGAGGCCGAGGGTGAAGTCGCCCGGCTGCTGGTCGCCGCCCTCGACGGTCAGGGACAGCTTCGCGGTCGCGGTCTTCCCGCCGGCGCCGGCGCCGGTCACGGTCACGTCGTAGGTGCCGTTCGGGGTGGCGGCCGTGGTCTCGACGGTCAGCTTGGCGTTGGACCCGCTCTGGATCGACGTCGGCTGGAACACCGCCTTGGCCCCGCTCGGCAGGCCCGACGCCGACAGCGACACCGACTCCGGACCACCGGAACCGGCCACCGACGTCACCGTGGCCGACGCGTGCCTGCCCGCTGCCACCTTCAGGCTGCCCGGCGACGTGCCCAGCGCGAAGTCCGACTGCGGCGTCCCGACCTCCTGCCTGACCCAGTCGCCCATGTCGTTGGTCAGCCGGCCGTAGACGCTGTACCACTTGAAGTCGCTGCGGCTCCACGACGCGACGCCCACGATCTTGCCGTCCACGATCAGCGGACCGCCGCTGTCGCCGGGCAGGATGGTGGTGCGGCCGTCGGAGTAGCCGGCGCAGATCATCGTGGCCGACTTGAAGCCCGCGCCGACGCCCTGGCACAGCGAGTCGCCGTTGACGATGGGCAGCGTCGCCTTGTCCAGCGTGACGTCGCGCTGGTTGTCGTTGAAGTCCTTCTTGCCGTAGCCGAAGCCGAGGCCGCTCTTGCCCGGCGTGGCCAGCCCCGAGTCGGCGGAGGTGGCGAACTGCGCGTAGCGCCCGCCGCGCACCGGGATGTCGTCGGCCACGGTGACGACCGCGACGTCGTAGCCCTGGTCGAAGTTGACGTACTTGGGGTGCTTCTTGTACTCGACCACCTCGGTGCGGAACCCGCCGCCCGCGTTCAGGTCGTCCAGGCCGTACACGAAGCTCTTCTCGCCCGAGGCGTCGGCGCAGTGCGCCGCGATCAGGATCTTGCGGGGCGCCACGACCGAGCCGGTGCAGCTCTGCCCCTGGGGGCGGGAGCCGCCCTCGCGCACCCCCGCGATGATCGCGGGGAACTCGTCGACGGTGGCGTCCTGGCCGTTGTGGAAGGCCGGTCCCGCGTCGGACGGGGCGGGTACCGTGTCGCCCTCGAAGTTCGCGGCAGGGGCGTTGCCCGGCGAGGCGGAGGCCCCGGGCAGGGGGAGGAGCGGTAGCAGCAAGGCCGCCGCGACGAGGGGCGCGAAACCCCTGGGACGTGGTCGTTTCACTGTGCTTCCCTTCCAGGCGAACAGCCGCCTCAGCAGGGGGTGAAGCGGCAGAGCCCACTGTCGGGCGGCGCCCGTCCGGGAACAATCAGGGACGTGATCCGTAGGGGTACGGCACTTATTCGCGGGTATCCCCCGAGTGGCAGACCACTACGGAGGAGGGCACGTGTCCACCACGGAAAGCGGTCAGGTGACCGGCACGCAGGACAAGGACTACAACATCATCTGGTTCGTCGAGGCGTGCTTGAGCAACGCGCTGCGCCTGGAGTCCTACATCGCCGACGCGGAGCGGACGGGCGACACCGAGCTCGCCGACTTCTTCCGCCGCGCCCAGGGGGAGAGCCGCAAGGGCGCCGAGCAGGGCAAGGAGCTGCTGGCTGCGCGCCTGAGGTAGTCCTCACGCCGGAAGGGCCGCCCCCGCGGGGGCGGCCCTTCCTCGTGTCACCGCAGGTGTCGCCGCGGTCCTCGTGTCGCCGCGGTCCTCGTGTCACCGCGGTCCTCGTGTCACCACATGTGCCACCGCGGGCGAACACCTGCCGCGCTGCTCCGGTGGGGGCGGATCCGGTGGGCGTCCGCTGCGCCGGCCGCCGGTGAGGCGGCGCGCCCACCGCGCGAGGTGCGGGGCGCTCCTCGCACGGGCTTCCCCGGACGCGCCGCCCATGACGGCGGCGCCCACGACAACGGCTCCCATCGCCCCGACACCCGCAGGTCACCCGCCGGCGCCGCATCGGCGCGCACGGCGCTCAGGTGAACGGCGTTCGGGCGCACGGTATGCGCGCGCACGGCACCCGTCGGTGCGTCACCCGCCGGCGTCACGCCCTTGGCGGCGGGGTGGTCCGCGGGGGCGGCCACCGCTCGGTGGGACCGCCTAACGCTGGTCACCGAAGTTCCGCAGACCTTCCTTGGCCTTCTCCGCCCCCTGCTGGACCTGCTCGGAGTGCTTGCCGCCGGTCCTCTCGTCGACCACGCCGGACGCCCGGTCGACGCCCTGCTCCGCCTTGTCGCCGTGCTGCCCCAGCGCGTCCTTGGCCTTGTTCTTCAGCTCGTCGAACTTGTCGCCGATGCCCATCTGCCACAACCTCCTGACGCAGGGCGTCCCGAGTGGACGCTCCGCGGTGGGGTACCCGCCGATCGGCCGCATCGCGACAAAGCCACCCGATCGTGGGATACCGCACAACGGGCCGTCACGAATCACGGGCACGTGCCGCCGGGGACGACCACCTACCGGTGGCGGCTCCCCCCGGCGGTGAGTGGCCACTACCCTCCGGTCGAGGGCGATCCCCGGCGGAAGGAGCACCGTGACCGACCAGCAGCTCGCGGACCTGGCAGCGGACTACTTCCGGGACCGGTGCGAGGCCGACCCGTTCACCGCGACCGCGCACGGCGTGCCCGGCCACGACGGCGACGTCCCCGACCCCGGCCGGGAGGCCGACCAGCGCGGGCTGGAACGGCTCGACGGGTTCGGGCGGCGGCTGGCCGCGATCGACCCGGACCGGCTGACCGGCCAGGACGTCGTCACGCACGAGATGCTCGACCGGCTGCTGCGCGACGGCCGGGCGCAGCTGGCCACCGGCTACGGCGTGGGCGCGGCCGAGATCGCGGTGTCCGCGAGCATGGTCGGCGCCCAGAACGCGGTGTTCTCCACCGTCCCGCTGGCGCGGCTGCGCCGGGCGGCGGACGCCGAGGACTACCTGCGGCGGCTGGCCGGCCTGGGCGGGTACTTCGACGCGGTGGGCGAGCGGTTCCGGCAGGCGCGGGCCGACGGCCGGACCCCCACGGCCTCGGGCGTGCGGCAGGCCGTCGAGCAGGTGCGCGGCTACCTGGCGACCGACCTGGCCGACGACCCGTTCCTGCGGCCCGCCCGGGAACCGGGCGCCGTCGACGCGGCGCGGCGCGTGGAGGCCGCCGTGCGGGACGTCGTCCGCCCGGCGCTGGCCCGGTTCGCCGCGACGCTGGCCGACCTGGCCGACGGCGCGCGGGACGACGACCACGTCGGCGTCTGCCACGTGCCCGGTGGGGAGGCGGTGTACGCGGCGGCCGTCCGGGCGCACACCACCACGGCGCTGGACCCCGGGCGCATCCACGAGATCGGCCTGGCGAAGCTGGCCGAGGTGCACGAGGAGTTCGCGGAGCTGGGCGGTCGGGCCCTGGGCACGTCGGACGTGCCCGAGGTGCTGCGGCGGCTGCGCGAGGACGAGTCGCTGCGCTTCGACGACGCCGAGCAGATCGTGGCCTGCGCGGTCGCCGCGCTGGAACGGGCGAGCGCCGCGCTGCCGGGGTGGTTCCACCCCTACGGGATCGCCCCGTGCGAGGTCCGGCCGATGCACCCGGCGGAGGCCGAGGGTTCCGTGCTGGCCTACTACCAGCCGCCCGCCGAGGACGGCTCGCGGCCCGGCGCGCACGTCGTGAACACCCACGAGCCCCGGTCGCGCCCGCGGTACGAGTACGAGGCGCTGTCGTTCCACGAGAGCGTCCCGGGCCACCACCTCCAGATCGCGCTGGCGCAGTCGGTGAAGGACCTCCCGGACTTCCGGCGCTTCGCCTACCTGACCGCGCACGCCGAGGGCTGGGGCCTGTACACCGAGCGCCTGGCCGACGAGATGGGGCTGTACTCGGGCGACCTGGCCCGGTTCGGGATGCTGTCGTTCGACGCGTGGCGGGCGTGCCGGCTGGTGGTGGACACCGGGATGCACCACCACGGCTGGTCCCGCGACCGCGCGCGGGCGTTCCTGCGCGACAACTCGGCGCTGTCGGAGTCCAACGTGCGCAACGAGATCGACCGCTACATCGCCTGGCCGGGGCAGGCGACGGCCTACCTGCTGGGCCGCCTGCACATCGAGGACCTGCGCGCGAGGGCGAGCCGCGCGCTGGGCGACCGCTTCTCCGTCCGGGACTTCCACCACCGGGTGCTGGCCGGCGGCGCCCTCCCGCTGGAGACCCTGACCCGCGTGGTCGACCGGTGGGTCGACGCGGAGCGGGGCTGACCCGCCGGGGCGCGCCTCGAAGATATGCCCCGCGGCAGAGGCGGGCGAGTGCCGGGACCGGCCAGGCTGGCGGCATGTGGAGGACTGCTGCGACCGCCGTCGCCGCCGTGGCGCTGGTGGCGGGGACCGTCACGCCCGCCGCGGCCCGGACGGGTTTCCAGGAGTGCGGGGACGGGCTGTGGTGCGCGTCCCTGACCGTGCCGGCCGACTGGGCCCGCCCGGACGGGGCGCGGATCTCCTTGGGGATCGCCAAGGTGCCGGCGCGGGAGCGGCGCCGGGGGTCGGTGGTGGTGAACCTCGGCGGGCCCGGTGAGCAGATCGCCCACCTGCCGCACGTCAAGGGCGCGCTGGAGGACCTGTCCCGGTCGTTCGACGTGGTGCTGGCCGACCCGCGCGGGTTCGGCCGGAGCAGCGGCGTGCGGTGCCCCTCGCCCTCGCCGCAGCGCGCCGAGTGGGTCTTCGACGACCGGGAGGAGTTCGACCGCTACCGGGCCGCCAACCGCGGGTTCGGGGCGCGGTGCGTCGCGGCGGCCGGTCCGCTGGCCGGGAAGCTGGACTCCTGGCAGGTCGCCCGGGACCTGGAGGCCGTCCGGGTGGCGCTCGGCGAGCGGCGGCTGAACTACTTCGGCAACTCCTACGGCACGGTGTTCGGCCAGGCGTACGCCGAGTCCTTCCCGCACCGGGTCGGGCGGTTCTACCTCGACAGCGCCTTCGACCACACCGAGCGGTCGGTGGTCGACTGGGTCGGGGAGCGGGCCGCCGCGGACGAGCGGAACCTGCACCGGATGGCCGCGTGGTGCGCCGAGGACGCCCGGTGCGCGCTGCACGGCCGGGACGTCGTCGGGGTGTGGGCCGAAGTCCTCGCGCGCGCGCCGATCCCCACGTCGTCGGGCGGCTCCGTCAGCGCGGCCCGGATCGTGTCCCGGGCGTTCCTGGACGGCCCGCAGGACTGGGCGGAGCTGGCCCGCGCGCTGGCCGAGGCGCTGGGCGGCGACGCCGGGCGGTTCGCGGTGGACTCCGGCGCGCGGGACCCGGACCTGTCGCGGGTCGTGCTGTGCGCCGACTTCCGCTACCCGTCGGAGTTCGGGCGGTTGCGGGAGCTGGAGTCGCGGGTGCGCAGGGACGCGCCGCTGGTGGGGTGGCGGCAGACCTGGGTCATCGCCAACCACTGCGCCGGCCTGCCGGTCCCGACCACGTTCCCGCAGCACCCGTTCCGGGCCGACGTGCGGGCGCTGGTGGTCAACGGCGACCACGACCCGGTGACGCCCCCCGCGTACGGCCGGCGCGTCGCGTCGCGGCTGGCGCACGCCCGGTACCTCTCGGTCCCCTCGGGCCACGCGGTGTACTTGAGCGGGAACCCGTGCGTGCGCGAGCACGTGAACCGCTACTTCGCCACCGGTGTCCTGCCGGCGGCGGGGACCGCGTGTCCGGGAGACTGACGCGGTGATCGTGTTGGCGAGCGCGGCCGTGTGCCTGCCGCTGCTGTTCGTCCGCCGGGCGCCGCTGACCGCGGCGCTGCTGTCGGCGCTCGCGGCGACCGCGGGCGCCGGGCTGGGCGCGGGGTGGCCGGGCAGGCTGGTCGCGGTGGCGGCGTTCTGCCTGGCCGCCTACCACCGCCGCCCGCTGTGGCCGGTGCCGGTCGGGGCGCTCGGGTGGACGTTCGCGTTCGCCTCGGTGGCCGGGTCCGACACCGGGGAGATCCCGCTGACCGACCTGGCGGTCATGGGCGTGGCGCCGGTCGCGGTGGGCTGCGGCTTCCGGGCGCAGCGGGAGCGCGGCGCGCAGGCCGCCCGGCTGGCGATCGCGGAGGACCGCGCGCGGCTGGCCCGCGACGTGCACGACAGCGTCGGCCACCACCTGACCGCGATCCGGTTGCAAGCCGTTGCCGCGCAACGGGTTCCGGACACGGCCGACCGGGCGCTGGCCACCGTCGCCGACCTCTCGGCCGCGGCGCTGGCCGAGGTCCGCGGCCTGGTCGGGGAGCTGCGCGCGCCGGAGGACCTCTCCGCCCTGGCGGAACGGCTCTCGGGGCCGGGCAGGCGGATCACCACGCGCGGCACGGTGGACGGGTTGCCGCCGGTGGTCGCGCACGTCGCCTACCGGGTCGTGCAGGAGGCGCTGACCAACGCCGTGCGGCACTCCGACGCCACCGACATCCTGGTGCGGCTGCGGCGCGAGCGCGGGCAGCTGGCGATCCTGGTGGCGGACAACGGTTCCGGCCGGACCGCCGCCGAGGAGGGCAACGGCCTCAAGGGGATCAGGGAGCGGGTGGGCGCCCTCGCCGGTTCCGTCCACATCGGACCCGCGCCGACCGGGTGGCGGGTCGAGGCCCGGCTGCCGGTGCGCCGGTGATCACCGTGCTGGTCGCCGACGACCAGGCGCCGGTGCGCGAGGCGCTGCGGGTCGTGCTGTCCGCCGAACCGGACGTCGCGGTCGTCGCCGAGGCCGCCGACGGCGCGGACGCCGTCGCGCGGACCCTGCGCGAGCGCCCCGACGTGGTGGTCATGGACCTCCGGATGCCCCGGCTGGACGGCGTCTCCGCGATCCGCGCGCTGGCCGGCTCCGCGCGGGTGCTCGCGCTGACGACCTTCGACCTGGACGAGTACCTGTTCGGCGCGCTGCGCGCCGGCGCGGCCGGGTTCCTGCTCAAGGACAGCGACCCGGACCTGCTGGTCGCGGCCGTGCGCGCGGTCCACCGGGGGCACGGCCTGGTCGACCCCCGCGTCACCGGGCGGCTGGTCGGCCGGTTCGCCCGGCTGTCCCCCGAGCCGGCCACCGAGGAACTGGCCCTGCTGACCGACCGCGAGCGGCAGGTGCTGCGCCACGTCGCGTGGGGGCTGACCAACGCCGAGATCGCCGCCGCGCTCCGCATCGGCGAGGGGACCGTGAAGACGCACGTGGCCCACGTCCTGGCGAAGCTGGGCCTGCGCACCAGGGTGCACGTGGTGATCTACGCCTACGAGCACGGCCTGGTCGACCGGTGACCGCGTGTCAGCCGGCGATCGTGCGCACCAGCAGGAACAGGTTGAGCGCCGAGATGACCACCGCGCCGGCCACCCCGCACCAGGTCGTCGCCCGGCTGTTGGCGTCCGCGCCCATCACGTCCGCGCGGCGGCCGAGCAGCACCAGCGGCACGAGGGCGAACGGGATGCCGAACGACAGCACCACCTGGCTCAGCACCAGGGCCTTGGTCGGGTCCACCCCGGCGGCCAGGACGGCCAGCGCCGGCGCCATGGTCAGCAGCCGGCGCAGCGCCAGCGGGATCCGCCGGCGCAGGAAGCCCTCCATCACCACCTGGCCCGAGTAGGTGCCCACGCTGGAGGCCGCCAGCCCGGAGGCCAGCAGCGCGAGCGCGAACGCCAGCGCCGCGCCCGGCCCGAGCAGGTCGCCCAGCCCGGTGTGCATGTCCTCCAGCGACTCCCGCGGCGCACCGGTCGAGTGGAACGCCCCGGCGGCCACGACCAGCATGCTCACGTTGACCAGCCCGCTCAGGCCCAGCGCCACGACGATGTCCGCGCGGCTGGCCCGCAGGGCGCGCGCCCGCACCGCCCGGTCGGGGTCGTGGTGCTGCTGGGTGAGCGCGGAGTGCAGGTAGATGACGTGCGGCATGACGGTCGCGCCGAGCATCCCGGTGGCCAGCAGGACGCTGTCCGTGCCCGCGAAGCCCGGCACCAGGCCCGCCGCCGCCCCGGTGAGCGGGCCGAGCTGCAGCGCCTGGTAGAGGAAGCCGCCGAGCACGACGGCCAGCAGGCCGATGATCACCGACTCGAACCTGCGGCGGCGCAGCGGCGCGAGCGCCAGGATGCCGGCCGACACCGCGGCGGTGATCAGCGCGGCCGGCAGCAGCGGCACCCCGAACAGCAGGTTCAGCGCCACCGCCGCGCCGACGAACTCCGCCAGGTCGGTCGCCATGGCGACCAGCTCGGCCTGCGCCCACAGCAGGCCCGTGACCGGGCGCGGGTAGCGCTCCCGGCACAGCTGCGGCAGGTTGCGGCCGGTCACCACGCCCAGCTTCGCCGACTGGTACTGGATGAACATGGCCAGCAGGCTCGCGCTCACGATCACCCACAGCAGCAGGTAGCCGTGGCTCGCGCCGCCCGCCATGTTGGTGGCGAAGTTGCCCGGGTCGACGTAGGCGACCGCCACCACGAACGCCGGGCCCATCACCACCGCGGCCGAGCGCAGCCGGGTCACCACCGGCAGACCGACCATCCGAGCGCTCCTTCCCGGGCAGGGGCGCGTGCCGCCCGCGGACGGGCGGCACGCGCCGGGTCGTGATCAGGGGGTGAGCTTGCGGATGGCCTTCTCGATCAGGCCGAGGTTCTCCGGGCTGGTCGCGTAGAGCAGCGGGTCGGGCTTCGGGGCCGACGCCTTGTCGCCCAGCGGTGTGGGGTCGGTGACGTAGGAGAACTCGTGCGCCCCGTCCGGCGTGGGCCCGGACGCCCAGCGACCCTCCATGCCGGCCGGGCCGTCGGAGTTGTGCCAGATGGTGGCCGCGTGCTCCTGGTGCTCCTCGTCGAACAGCGCGCTCGGCGAGATGGGCCCCTCCAGGCCGTCCTCCTGCAGCTCCTCGATCGCCGCCAGCCACATGTTCTGGTGGGCGGTGTCGCGGGCCAGGTTGAACTTGAGCATGTCCCGCACGCCCGGGTCGTCGGTCATGTTGTACAGCCGGGCGGTCTGGAGCCTGCCCTGCGCCTCGGCGGCGACGTTGGCCCGGAAGTCGGCCATCAGGTTGCCGCTGGCGACGATGAAGCGCCCGTTCCACGGCACGCCGTTGCTGTCGGACAGCGTCGGCCCGCCGCCGCTGACGATCGCCTGCTGCGGGTCCATGCCGCCGATCACCGCGGCCACCACCGGGTCGTCGGCGACCGCCTTGGCGGTGACCTCCGACGGCGCGCCTTCGAGCAGGCGCGCGACCATGGTGGCCAGCATCTCGACGTGGCCGATCTCCTCCGTGGCCACGTCCATGATCAGGTCTTTGTACTTGCCCTCGATGCGGCAGTTCCAGCCTTGGAACAGGTACTGCATGGTGACCGTCATCTCGCCCCACGCGCCACCGATCAGCTCCTGGAGCTTGCGGGCGTAAAGGGCGTCCGGCGCGGCGGGCTTCGCCTCGAACTGCAGCCTGCTGGTGTGCAGAAACATCTTCGCCTCCTCGCTGCGGGTCTTCGACGCTAGGAAAGCCGCGTGACGGCGGTCGCGCGGTCGCGTCACCACCGCGTCACCGGCGCTGGCCAGGGGGCGGGGGAATTTTTGCCGGCCCGGGTGTGCACCCGGTATCCGAAGGGCACCCGTCTGTCGTCGCGGCACTACATTCGTCACCGATAGGGGCGCTCCATGACCGACACCCCGACCCAGCACCGCACGCTCCGACTGCTCGACGGGTTCGGTGTGGACGACGGCCGGCTGCACGTCATACCCGCCGCGAGAAGGCTGCTGGCGCTGCTGGCGATCCGCGAGTCGCCGGTGAACCGGACGACGGCGGCGGGCGTGCTGTGGCCGGAGGCCCCGGCCCGGCGGGCGGCGGCGTGCCTGCGGTCCACCCTGTGGCGGCTGGCCAAGCCCACCGGGCCGCTGGTCGAGTCCACCGAAGACCGGTTGCGGCTGCGGCCCGGCGTCGAGGTGGACCTGCACCTCGGGCGGCGGGCGGCGACGTCGATCTCCGCCGCGTCCGACCGCGTGCCCGACGCCCACGCCCTCACGCTGCTGATGGCCGACCTCCTGCCGGACTGGGACGAGCCGTGGCTGACCGCCGAGCAGAACTGGTGGCGCGAGACCCGCCTGCGCGCCCTGGAGACGCTGAGCAGGCGCTTCCGCTCGACCGGCGACCGCCCCCGCGCCCACCAGGCGGCGCTGGCGGCCGTGCACAGCGACCCGCTGCGCGAGAGCGCCCACCGCGCGCTGGTCGAGCTGCACCTCGCGGACGGCAACCCGGCCCTGGCCGTGCGGCAGTACACCTGCTACCGCCACCGGCTGCGGGCCGAGCTGGGGCTCGACCCGTCCCCGGAGATCCACCGCCTGGTCGGCCCGCTGCTGGGCCGCCACCCGTGACCGGGCTCGGCTCCGCCCTCACCGGCATCGGGCTGACCGTGCTGGTCGGGCTCGGCGTGTTCGCGTTCGCGTGCCGGCTGTCGGCCGCCGAACCGCTCTGCCCGCGCGACACCCGCCGCATCGCCGCCTGGCGGCGGGCGACCCCCTGGGCGGCGTCCGCGTGCGCGGTGTCGATCGTGGTCGGCGTCGGCCTGCTGGTGGCCGCACCGACGTGACGGCCCCCTGGGCGGCGGTGGGCCGCCGGGGCCCTTTCAGCCCACCGGCAGGTCGGCCAGGCCGCGCAGCGCCTCGTAGGAGCGCTGCAGGAACGGCGAGCGCAGCGTCGGCCCCGAGTTGGCCAGGGCCACCAGGGCGGTGCGGCGCTGCGGGCTGAACCCGGCGAACGCGGTGAACCCGCGCGTCGCGCCGCCGTGGAACACCAGGTCGTGGTCGGGGCGGCGGCGCAGGTTCCACACCAGGCACAGGCGGTCGCCGCCGGGCGTGGCCACGCGGGGCGTGACCACGTCGGTCAGCGCCGGCGCCAGCGGCTCGGGCCGCCGGTCGATCAGCGCGGTGAGCAGGGCCAGCAGGTCGCGCGCCGACGAGCGCAGGGCGCCGGCGGCGGGCAGGCCGGGCATCTCCCAGGGCGGGCGCGGTCGGCCGCGCAGGTGCCCGACCGCCTGCGGCGCGGGGGCGAACCCGGTGTCGAGCAGGCCCAGCGGGCGGGTCACGCGCTCGGCGAGCAGCTCCTCGAACGGCCGGCCGGCGGCGCGCGCGAGCGCCACGCCCAGCGCGGCGACGCCGAAGTTCGAGTACCGCACGCGGTGGCCGTCGGGGCGGGTCCGGCGCAGCGCGGCGGCCAGCTCGGCGGGCCCGAAGGCGCGGTAGGGGTTGGTGCGCCACGCCGGCAGCGCGGCCCGCAGCAGGCCGGGCGGCAGCCGGGGCAGGCCGGCGGTGTGCGTGGCCAGCCGTTCCAGGGTGACGCCCGGCCCCAGGCTCGTGCCGAGGTAGCGGTCCGCCGGGTCGTCGTGGTGCACCTCGCCGCGCTGCGCCATCTCGGCCAGCAGCAGCGCGGTGAACACCTTGGTCAGCGACCCGATCTCGAACCGCGTGGCCGCGTCGACCGCCGCGCCGGGCGCGGCGGCGCCCTCCACCAGCAGCACGTCGCCGTCGGGGCGGCGGATGGCCACGGCCACGCCCGGACCCGCCGCCAGCAGCGTGCCGAAGTCGGTCGCGCTCACGGGCGGGACCCGAGCAGCCGGGACAGCGCCACCGTCCCCGCGACCACGGCGACCACGGCGGTGTGCTGGTGGTCGGCGAACCGCGCGGCCGGGTCCTCGACGACCGGCTCGCCGTCGCGGGGCACCAGCCCGTCGGGCTGCTGCACGGCGGCGAACGCCGCCCACTCGGCCGCGTCGACGCGCGGCTCGGGCAGGCACGCGCCGACCACGAGCAGCTCGCCGACCAGGTCCCACTGCCGGGCCTCGGCCCACACCTCGACCCACACCGGCAGCCAGGTGGCCAGGTAGTCGGCGACGTGCGGCGGGAGGCCGGCCGGGCGCGCGCCCCAGTCGGTGAGGTGGAAGACGGTGTGCGTGGCGCAGTAGGCGGTGTGCCAGTCGATCGCCCACGGCGGCGGCGTGCGGCCCAGCCACGTGGCGCGGAGCAGGCCGTCCCAGTCGTCGTCGCGCGGGATGCCGACGGCGCGGTGCGCGTTGGCCACGGCCAGCCGCCGGTTGGGCACCACCTCGGCCAGGGCGTCGGCGGCCGAGGTGTGCGCCAGCACCTCCTCCAGCGCCGGGTGCCGCAGGCCCGCGCGGGCGAACAGGGAGTAGGTCTCCAGCGGGTCGGTCAGCAGCGTGTGCCGCAACTGCCGCTCGTAGAGCAGGTCGCCGCGGCGCAGCTGGTCCCAGCTGAAGTCCAGCAGCTCCCGGGCGCGGTCGAGCTGGGTGCTGCCGGCGACGCCCTCGCGCAGCACCAGCGACGCCGCCATCGCCGACTCGCACAGCGGCTTGTAGACGCTGTCCGGGTCGTCCAGGTCGGCGGTCGCGCCGTCGGGGAAGGCGCCCAGCGCCCGGTTGCGGTGCAGCCAGCCGAGGGCGCCCGCGGCCATCTGGTGCGCCGTGCGCGCGACCGGTTCGACCGCCATCAGGCGACTTCCTTCGCGTCGGGGGACTTCGTCCTCGTCGGGGGGTGGTGGCGCCGCGGCGGGCCGGCCGGGAGCGGGGGCTCCGCCCGGGTCCGGCGGCGGCCGGCCGTCACCGGCGCTCCACCAGGTGGCGCGCCACGGCCAGGTCGAGCAGCAGCCGGGCGTCGGCGCCGGCGTGCAGCCTCAGGTGCTCCAGCAGCGGGACCGGGTCCACCGGGACCCGGTCGCCGACCAGCGCGACCCAGCGCGCCAGGCGGGCTGCGGTGGCGTGGTCGCGGCGCAGCACCGCTCGCGTCACGCCCCGGCCCAGCGCCAGCGGTTCGCGGGCCACCGCCTCCACCACCGGGCCGCCCACGCCGGGCAGCGCCAGCGCGGACAGCTGGGCGACGACGACGGACCAGCGCCGCCAGTCCTCGGGCGGGCCGAGGACGTCGGCCGGTTCGCCGGGCGTGCGGGCCACCCGCGCGGGGACCGGCCGCGTCACGCCCCAGTCCTGCCACAGCTCGGCCGGAGCGGGGGTGGCCGAGCGCTCCCCCGTCAGCCGGGTCAGCAGCCGGACCATGGCCCAGTCGCGCCACGCCATCACCCGCTGCTCCTGGGTCACCGGCTGGTAGACCGGCGGGAACGCGCCGAAGGCGTCCGCGACCACGCCCGCGTCCCGCGCCTCCAGCGGGTGACCGGGCAGCACGTGGGAGGCGAACACGTCGGCGCCCACCAGCCGCACCGCGCCGAGGCCGGCCACGACGTCGGCGCACGAGTCGAAGAAGGCGGAGATCCGCACGGGACCCCCCTCCGCCAGCGCGCCGAGGACGTGGCCGGCGAGTTCGGCCGCCGTGCCCGCGTAGGACCGGCGGCCGACCGCGCCTTCGGAGGTCACCGCTTCGACGGCTCCTTCGGCGTCGAGGGGGACAGGAGCAGGAGGATGAGGAGGCTCGCGGGCTTCGCGTACAGCGGCGGGTCGGCGATCTCGGTCTCCGGCTCGACCGCCGCCGTCACCAGCTCGGCCACGTCCTCCGGGGTGACGACCGGGCGGATCGGTGTGCGTACGGACATCTTGTGCCTCCAGGGTTGTGTCGTAGTGCGTGCTTCGAGTGGAGCACACCGGACGTCACCCGAACGGACAGAAGAGTCCATCGGTACCCAATCCACCCGTGTGGGTGAAAACCCAGGCCCGCCAACGCGACCGGCCGTCACCGCACCCTCCGATGTGGGCGAACCGGAACCGCGAGGGTGGCTGCGGTCCGTGTTCGGACCACAGCCACCTTCGTGGGCGCGGGGCGTGACCGTCCCGCATCACCCGCACCCGCCGGGTTGGTCTCAGAAGGAGAGCGACCAGCTGTCGATGTTGCCCGTGTCGTAGGAGTACACGTCCGTCACCCGCAACTTCCACGTGCCGTTGCGGCTCTTCTCCGACGACGTGTCCACGGTGAACGTCTCGTGCACACCCCCCGCCGAACCCACACCACCGGCCTTGCGCAACACGAACGACGCACCACTCGGACCAACCAGGTCGATCGCCAGATCACCCGTGTAGCTGTGGTTGATGTCCACCTTCACCGAGGTCTTCGCGGTGCCGGCGCCCTCGCACCCGCTCACCGACACGCTGCTCGTCACCGCCGAACCCGCGTCCGGGATCGCCACGTCATCGGCGTTCGACCCACCCGCGCACGGCTCCGGACCACCACCACCGATGAAGCCCGTGTAGAGCAGCCTGTTCGGCGAGTTCGCGCCGGCGTTCTTGACCACGCCGGTGGTGGCGTTGTCGGTCAGGGCCTTGGCGACCTCGGCGGGCGTGGCCGTGGTCTTGTCCGACAGGTACAGCGCGGCGGCGCCCGCCACGTGCGGCGTCGCCATGGACGTGCCGCTGATGGAGTTGGTGCCGCCGTTGTGCCACGTCGAGGTGATGCTCGTGCCCGGCGCGAAGATGTCCGTGCAGGAGCCGTAGTTCGAGAACGTCGACCGGTTGTCCGAGCTGTCGGTCGCGTTGACGGTGATCGCCTCGGGGGTGCGGGCGGGCGAGGTGCCGCAGGCGTCCCGGTTGTCGTTGCCCGAGGCCACGGCGAAGGTGACCCCGGACGCGATCGCGCGCTTGACCGCGTTGTCCACCGAGGAGTCCGCGCCGCCGCCGAGGCTCATGTTCGCCACGGCCGGCTTGACGGCGTTCTTGGCCACCCAGTCGATGCCGCCGATGACCTGCGACCACTCGCCCGAGCCCTGGCAGTTGAGCACCCGGACGCCGACCAGCTTGACGCCCTTGGCCACGCCGTAGGTGTTGCTGCCGATGGTGCCGGCGACGTGCGTGCCGTGGCCGTTGCAGTCCTGCGCCACCGAGTCGTTGTCGATGAAGTCGTACCCGTCGGAGGCCCGGCCGCCGAAGTCGCCGTGCGCCTTGTGGATGCCGGTGTCGATGACGTAGGCCGTGACGTTGGGCGCGGTGTTGGCGTAGGTGTACTTCCTGTCCAGCGGCAGGTTCTTCTGGTCCACCCGGTCCAGGCCCCAGGTGGGGTTGTCCTGGGTCCCGGTGGCGCGGGCGATGCCGTCCTGCTCCACGTAGTCCACCGCCGGGTCGGCGGCCAGCTTGCGGGCCTGGGCCTCGCTGAGCGAGACCGAGAAGCCCCGCAGCGCGGTGGTGTAGGTGAGCTTGAGCCGACCGCCGTACCGGCGGGCCAGCTCGCTCGCCTTGTCCGGGGTGCGCTGCGCGTCGACCGCGCTGTCCTTCAGGACGACGATGTAGGCGTCCTTGACGGTGCCCGGCTCGTTCGCGCCGCGAATGCCGGCCACGTCCTCCGGGGCCGCCGCGTACCCGTAGCCGACGCCGGTCAGCATCAGGGCCGACGTCGCCAGGCAGGCGGTCGCGACCCGTCGCCGGGTCGAGCGATCATGTCGCATCGGGGGTTCTCCGTTCCGCTCGGCCGCCCTGCAGGGGGTGGTGAAGATCGGCGGCCACGTGGAACCCACCTTCGGGCGACGCGGTACCTCGAACAATCCGGGTAGTACTACGTAGGGCTACTCAAACTAACCGAGGTTTCACTCCATGTCGCTGTGGGCACCCCTCGGTTCCTCGTTCAGTGGCGGTTGGTGGTTACGGATGTCCGGAGGTCCAGGTCGGGTCGGCGTTCTCGACGTCGGCTGCTTCAGCGCGCACCTCGTCGTGGTCGACGGATCCCTCTCCCGCCCGGTGCTGACCCACAAGACCCGGCTGCGCCTCGACCGGGCGCTGGACGGCGACGCGCGGGTGCTGCGGCCCGGCGTCGAGGCCGTCGTCGCGGCCGTCGGCGAGGCCGAGCGGGCCGCGCGCCGCGCCGGCGTGCGCCTGCTGGTCCCGTGGGCCACGTCCGTGCTGCGCGACGCGCCCAACGCCGCCGAGGTGTTCGCCGAGGTCAGGAGGCGCACCGGCCTCCGGTTCACCGTGCTGGGCGGTGCCGAGGAGGCGCGCCTGAGCTACACGGCGGCCCGCCGGTGGTTCGGGGCGCGGATCGGGCCGATGGTCGTGCTCGACATCGGCGGCGGCACGGTCGAGGTGGCCGCCGGGCACGAGGGCGAGCCGTCCGTGGCCGCCTCCTTCCCCTACGGCGCGCGCACGCTGTCCAGGAGCCCCGTCGACCCGGCGGTGGTCCGGGCCGACGCGCGGGCGGTGCTCGGCGACGTGCGCGACCACCACGCCGTGGCCTGCTCCAAGGTGTTCGAGCAGCTGGCCCGGCTGTCCGGCGCGCGCCCGCAGCGCGACGGGCCGCACGTGCCCAGGACCCTGCGCCTGCGCGACCTGCGGCACTGGATCCCGCGCCTGGCCGCGATGCCGCCGGGCAAGCGGGCCCGCCTGCCCGGCATCTCCCGCCACCGGGCCGGGCAGTGCCTGGCCGGCGCCCGGGTCGCCGAGGCGCTGATGACCGCCGCCGGGCACGACGAGGTGGCCATCTGCCCGTGGTCGACCAGGGAGGGCCTGCTGCTCAGCCTGATCGGGGCGGACGACGACGAGATCTGCCGGGCGGCGTGAGAGGACCAGGGATGCTGGCGTTGTCGGTCGAGGCCCACCGGACGGGGTGCGCGGTGGTGGTGGCGACCGGGGAGCTGGACCTGGCAGGCGCCCGCCGGGTGCTGGACAAGCTGGACCGGCTGATCACCGAGGGGCGCGACCGGGTCGTGCTCGACATGTCCGGGGTGGCGTTCTGCGGCGCGCAGGCGATGAGCGCCCTGGTGCGGACCAGGGCGCGGGCGCAGCGCGCGGGCGGGTGGCTGCGGCTGGCCGCCGTGCCGCCGCACGTGCGGCGGGTGTTCGAGCGGACCGACCTGTCCCGGCTGTTCCCGCACTTCCCGGACGTGGCGGCGGCCGCGTCGGGGCGCCCGATCCCGGACCAGCGGACCCCGCCGACCAGGGCGAGGTGAGCGCCCGGTTCGGGCCGGCGGCCGGTGGGCGGGCCGCCCCGACCGGGTGGTGGACGGGTGGCGGGAGCGGCGGATCGGCCGGAACCGCTGGTCGCAGGCATGGGCCCCGGCCCGACCGGGTAACCCGATCGGGTGATTACGGTGCGACGCGACATCCCGGCCCTGCCCGACCTGGTGTTCGCCACCGCGGCCGAACCGCAGAAGCTGGCCGAGTGGCTGCCGGAACCGCTGGAGCTCGTCGGGATCAACGACGACGTCCTGATCCTCCGGCAGGACGCGCGGCTGACCCAGGTCCGGCTCACCGCCGACCTCGACCGGCTGGTCCTGTCCTGGTCGGCCCTGGCCGACCGCTCCTGCGCCGGCGCGCTGCAGGTCAGCCCCCTGGGTGCCGGGCAGAGCGTCGCCGAGCTGAGCCTGGACCACCCGGACGAGGCGCTGGCGGCCCGGCTTCTCGAAGCGCTCGGCGAACAGGTTGAGCGGACCTTCGCCGCGGGGTGATCATGCGGGGGTGGAGATCCGCCCGGCGCGCCCCGAGGAGTTCCCGGTCCTGCAAGCCGTCGAGGTCGCCTCCGGCGAGCCGTTCCGCGAGGTCGGGATGCCCTGGATCGCCGACGACGACCCCCTGCCCCTCGACGTCCTGGGCCGCCTGCACGTCTGGGTCGCCGCCGACCCCGAGCCGGTGGCCTGGGTCGCCGCCGAGCCGGTCGACGGGTACGCGCACGTCGAGCAGGTCAGCGTCCACCCCGACCGCGCCCGCCGCGGCATCGGGGCGCGGCTGCTCGACCACGTCGAGGGGTGGGCCGCCGCGCGCGGCCTGCGCGGGCTGACGCTGACGACGTTCCGGGACGTCCCGTGGAACGCCCCGTACTACGAGCGGCTCGGGTTCCGCGAGGTCACGGCGCTGACGCCGGGGCTCGCGGCGATCGTCGAGGCGGAGGCCCGGCGCGGGCTGGACGCGGCGCGGCGGGTGTGCCTGCGCCGGGAGGTCGGGCGCTGAACCGCGAGCGCCGGCCGCGAGGCGCTGGACCGTGGAGCGCTGGACCGCGGGGCGCCGAACCGCAGGACCGCGCCATCCCCCGCCCGCACGGCAGAATCGATCGGGTGAACACTGCCCTCCTGCTCGCCCACGGCGCGGGCGGCACCGCCCAGTCGAACTTCGGCCCGCTGCGGCCCCGGCTCTCCCCCCGCAGGCCGGTGTTCGCGGTCGACTTCCCCGGTTCCGGCGGCGTGCCGCGCGCGACGGGGCCGCTGCGACTGGACGACCTGGCCGACCGGCTGGTGGCGGCGGCCGGCGACACGCCCCGGTTCGCGGTCCTCGGGTACTCGATGGGCTGCGCGGTCGCGGTGCGGGCCGCCCTCCGGCACCCCGAGCGGGTCACCGGCCTGGTGCTGACCGCGGGGTTCGCGCGCCTCGACGGGGAGAGCGCGGCCCGCATCGCCGAGTGGCGGCGACTGATCCGCGGCGGCGACCGGGCGCGGCTGGCCGGCTTCGTGCTGTCGGTGGTGCTCGGCGAGCCCTTCCACCGGGCGCTGCCCGCCGAGCAGCGGGCGGACCTGCGCGACCTCGTGGCGCTGACCGTGCCGGAGGGGGCGGACGACCAGGTGGAGCTGGCGCAGCGGGTCGACCTGACCGCCGAGCTGCCGCACGTGGCCGTGCCGACCCTGGTGATCAGCCCCAAGCACGACCGCCTGATCTCCCCGGCGTCGACCCGCGCGCTGGCCGACGCGATCCCGGGCGCGCGCTGGGCCGAGCTGGACAGCGGCCACGCCCCCGCGCTGGAGGCCCCGGCCGAGTGGGCGCGGCTGATCGAGGACTTCCTCCCCTGACGCGGCCCGCCCCGCCCTCGGCAGCCCCACCGCGGCAGCCCCACCGCGGCAGTCCGACCGCAGCAACCCGGGCGCGGCAACCCGGCCGCGGCGACTCGGCCAGCGACAGCCTCGCCGCGCAGGACCCGTTGCGCAGGACCGGCCGCGTCGCGAGGAGCCCCGCCGCGCCTCGGCGAGGTGGCAGCGGCAGCCCGCCGCGGGCGGGGTGGAGCGCGGTTTGCCGGTGAGGCGGTCGGGCTAACCCCGCCGGTATGAGCAACACCCTGGTCCTCGATGTGGACGGCACGCTGGTGGACACGAACTACCACCACGCCGTGGCCTGGTTCCGCGCCTTCCGGCGGTTCGACATCACGGTGCCCACGTGGCGGCTCCACCGCGCCATCGGGATGGGCGGCGACAAGCTGGTGGCGGCGGTCGCCGGCGACCGCGTCGAGGAGGAGCACGGCGACGGCGTCCGGCGGGCCTGGGAGGCCGCGTTCGAGCCGATGCTCGGCGAGGTGCGCCCGCTGGAGGGCGCGCACCGGCTGGTGACCACCGCCCTGGAGCAGGGCCTGACCGTCGTGCTGGCCAGCTCGGGCAAGCGCCACCACGTCGACCACTACGTCAAGCTGATCGGCGTCGAGGGGGTGGTGTCCACCTCCTCCGACGACGTGGAGCACTCCAAGCCCGCCCCCGACCTGATCGAGGTGGCGCTGCGCCGCGTCGACGCGGACGGGCGGGCGGTGGTCGTCGGGGACTCGGTGTGGGACTGCGACGCGGCGCGGCGGGCCGGGCTGCCGGTGGTGGCGCTGCGGACCGGCGGGTTCGGCGAGGCCGAGCTGAAGGAGCACGGCGCGTCCACCGTCTACGAGGAACTCGACCAGTTGCGGGCGGACCTCACCGACCTGCCGATGGCCTAGGGGGAAGCGGTGCGGATCGGCTACACGCTGATGACGGAGCAGGCCGGGCCTCGTGCGCTGGTGGACCACGCGGCCCGCGCCGAGCGGGCCGGCTTCGACTTCGAGGTGATCAGCGACCACTACTTCCCGTGGCTGGAGGAGCAGGGGCACGCCCCGTACGCGTGGAGCGTGCTCGGCGCGGTCAGCCAGGTCACCGAGCGGGTCGAGCTGATGACCTACGTGACCTGCCCGACGGTGCGCTACCACCCGGCCGTCGTGGCGCAGAAGGCCGCGACGGTGCAGCTGCTCAGCGGCGGCCGGTTCACCCTCGGCCTGGGCGCGGGCGAGAACCTCAACGAGCACGTCGTCGGGCGCGGCTGGCCCCCGGTGAACGTGCGCCACGAGATGCTGCGCGAGGCCGTGGAGATCATCACGATGCTGTTCGACGGCGGGTACGTCAACTACGCGGGCAGCCACTTCCGGGTCGACTCGGCCAAGCTGTGGGACCTGCCCGAGCAGCGGGTGCCGGTGGCGGTCGCGGTGTCGGGCAGCCAGTCGGTGCAGACCTTCGCGCCGCTGGCCGACGCGATGGTGACCACCGAGCCGGACGCCGAGCTGGGCCAGAGCTGGGACGTGTTCCAGGGCCGCGCGGCGCGCAAGATCGGGCAGCTGCCGGTGTGCTGGGACCCGGACCGGGACAAGGCGGTGGCCCGCGCGCACGAGCAGTTCCGCTGGTTCGCGGGCGGGTGGAAGGTCAACGCGGAGCTGCCCGGACCGGCCGGGTTCACGGGCGCGACGCAGTTCGTGCGGCCGGAGGACGTGGCGGAGAAGATCCCCTGCGGCCCCGGGGTCGGCCCGATCGCGGAGGCGGCGCGCGCGTTCGCCGACGCCGGGTTCACCGACCTGGCGCTGGTCCAGATCGGCGGCGACCACCAGGACGGGTTCCTGGACTTCGCGCAGTCGGAACTGCTGCCCGCCCTGCGGGGCTGACCCCTCGCCGCGCGCCGGGCCGGCTCAGCCCCGACCGGGTCGGGCGTCGCCGGCCGACCCCTTCGCCGGAGGCGGGTTCCCGCGGTTCCCGGCGTCCGTGGGCGGGCCGGCGTGCTCGGGCCGCTGCGGGTCGTCGGCCGGCGGCCGGGCCCCGGTGGTGCCGACGGGCGCCGTGTTCCCGGGGACGTCCCCGGTGGGGTTCTCAACGGGGTTCTCAGCGGGGTCCCCGGCCGGTGCGGCGGTGGTGCGGGGCAAGGGTTCCTGCGGCGGCGGCGCGACCTCGGTCACCGTGGACGGCGGCCCGGTGACCACGACGGTCGACGGCGGGGCCGTCGACGCGGGGACGTCGAACTGCTGCCGCAGGTCCTCCGGCGGCGCGTTGACCAGGGTGAGCCCCAGCAACACCGCTGCCACGCCCACCACCCCCGCGACCCCGCCGACCACGAGGGCGCGCCGGCGCCGGGGCGGCTCGGGGCCGTCCGGCTCGCGCTCCACCACCTCCACGGCCGCGGGCGCGCGCCCGGCACTGGCCGGCTCGGCGGCGGTGAGCAGCCGGGCGCACTCGTCGGCGGTGGGGCGCTTGGTGGGCAGCGCGTGCGTCATCGCGGTCAGCGCCTCGACCCACGGGTCGGGCAGGTTCGCCGGGACGCGGGGATCGCGGTGCAGCCGCGCCAGCGCCGCCTCGGTGTCGCCGCCGGGGTACTCGGGCCGCCCGGTCAGGCACTCCAGCAGCACCAGGCCCAGCGCGTAGACGTCGGCGGCCGGGCCCACCTCGCCGCCGCGCACCTGCTCGGGCGCGAGGTAGCCGGCGGTGCCGACCAGCACCCCGGACCGCGTCACGCGGGTGGCCTGCGCCTGCAGCGCCAGCCCGAAGTCGGCCAGGTAGGCGCGGCGCTCCCCCGCGTCCAGCAGGATGTTGGACGGCTTCACGTCCCGGTGCACGACGTCGTGCCGGTGCACGTGGGCCAGGATGCGGGCGACCTGCGCGCCGATCCGGGCCACCACCTCGGGCGCCAGCGGCTCGCGCATCCGGCGGCGCAGCGTGCCGCCCTCCACCGCCTGCATGACGTAGAACGGGCGGCCCCGGAACGACCCCGTGTCGTACACGGCGACCACGCCGGGGTAGCGCAACCCCGCCAGCACCTGCGCCTCGCGGTCGAGCCTGATCCGGTCCTCGCGGGTCGCGGTCCCCTGGAACAGCTTGACGGCGACCCTGCGGTCGAGCCTGGTGTCGAACGCCCGGTAGACCTCGGCCATACCGCCCGACCCGTAGAGGTCGCCCAGGGCGTAGCGCCCGTCGACCACCTCGCCGGTCAGGTCCCCGTCCCACATCCGGTCGACCTCCGCCCTCCGCCGCCAGTACGCGGCGGAACCTACCCGTCACGTTGCGGAGACGGCTACCCGTTCGGCCGTGCCGCGTTCACCTACCCGTAGCGCAGCGGTGACAAACCCGGCGTTTTCCACTGGTTCGGGTGGGAGGCGCGCACGTTCGGCCCCCTCGGGCGGCGGGTACACCCCGGCCATGACCGGACGCGCGCAGGAACCCACGTTGGACGAGTTCATCCGGGAACCGGAGGCCAAGCTGGACGCGCTGGGCGCGGTGGACGAGATCAGGGACGTGGTGGACGGCGAAGCCGATCCCGACGAGGAGTACGGGCACGCCGCGGAGAGCCCGGTGATCGGGATCTGACCGACGCGGCCGCAACGACCACGGGCAGGGCATGATCGGCCTGCCCGTGGTCGTTGCCCTGCCTCGTGATCCGTGCCCTTGTCCCGTCTCGACCAGCGCCCTCTAGGCCGCGGCGGTCGGGCAGGGCGTCGTGGTCGGCGTCGTGGTCGACGTGTGCGTCGGCAGGGTGTCCGGCGGGCCGCCCGCGGCCGGCCGGGTCCCGCTGCACAGCTGCGTGTCGACGGCCCGGTCGGAGCTGTCGCCGTGCGCGAACACCAGGTAGCGGGTGCCCACGGTCAGCCTGATGCCGCACGTGGTGCCGCCGGCGGACGTGTGGACCTGCACCCGGCGCGGCACGTCGCCCTTGTACTCCTTGCCGACGCGGACCGCGTAGCTGTACTTGTCGTCGTGGTTCGTGTCGGGGTTGCCGCGGTCCACGTGCTCGCTGAGCACCAGCCCGACGAACACGTGGTCGGCCCGCACGTACCGCTTGCCCTCGTTGTCGTCGGGGAAGCAGCTGCACGCGTTGGCCGTGCCGGTGGACACGGCGGTCAGCACCCCGGCGGCCACGACGGCCCCGGCCAGCGCGTGGGCGAGGAAGCGTTTACCTGCCAAGGGAACCTCCTGGAAGGTGCGGGCCCCGCGCCGTCACGGGGCGGCGGTGGCGCAGGTGGACGTGGGCGCCGCCCACGTGCCGGACGACGGCGTGGTGGTCGGCGGGCCGCCCGAGGCCGGGCGGGTGCCGCTGCACTGGTTGGTCTCCACCCGGCGGTCGCTGCTGTCGCCGTGCGCGAACACCAGGTACCTCGTGCCGGGCTGGAGCCGCAGGCCGCACGCCGAACCCTGGTAGTGGGTGGCGATCTCGACGCGGCGCGGCACGTCGCCCTTGTGCTCCTCGCCCACCAGGGCGGTGTAGACGTACAGGTCCTTGACCGTGTCACGCCGTTCGCTGAGCACCAGCCCCACGAACACGTGGTCGGCCTTGAGGTACTTCAGGCCCTCGCCGTCGGGCAGGCACTGGCACGCGCTGGCGGTGCCGGTGAAGACAGCGGTGACCAGGCCGGCGGTCAAGGTCGTGACGGCCGCCGCGTGCGCTAAGAACCGTGGACGCGCCAAGGTCTCCCCCTGGGACGGGATGGTCGCGGCGGCGCCGTCGCACAGCCTACTGGCCGGCGTGCAGGGCGAACCAGAGTTCGGCCCGCAGTCCCGGCGAGTCCAGGGAGCGGCCCAGCAGCTCCTCGACGCGCCGGATGCGGTTGCGGATGGTGTGCCGGTGCACGCCGAGCCTGGCCGCCGCCGGGTCCCACTGGCCGTGGCAGGACAGCCAGACCCGCAGCGACTCGCGCAGCCGGGCGTCGAGCGGGGCGAGCAGCGTGGCCGCGTGGAAGGCGGAATCCGTTGCCAGCAAACCGGACCCGGGCACCTCCTCGAAGGTGGCGACGCGTTCCTCCCTGGCCCGCAGCGCTTCCCGGTAGCCGCGCGCGACCTCCGCCGCGCCCACCGGGCTGGAGGCGTGGGCGGGCCGGTCGAGCGCGCGGGCGAGCACGACGACGTCGCCCTCGTGCTCGGCCCAGAACCCGGGCGGCTCCGCGGTGTCCTTCGGGAGCACGAAGACGCGGAACGGCCCCTCCGGCGCGTCGGCGACCGGGCACCCGTTGAGCAGCAGGCGGAACTGCGCGGTCCGCAGCTCCCGGTGGACGACGTCCACCGCGTCCGAGCGGGCCAGCGCCAGGGTCAGCAGCGAGGCGGCGGTGTTGACGGTGTTGCGGTCGGCGGTGTCCAGCGGTCGCCCGGTGGCCACCGCGAGGTAGCCCGGCCGGCCCAGCGCCTGCATCGCGAGGTGGCGCTCCCCCACCCGCCACGCCGCGCCCGCCGGTCCCGGCCCGAGCCGCTCGGCCTCCGGGCGCAGGTCCGGCAGGTCGCCGCTGGCGTGCACGACCGCGCCGCGCGCGTCGAGCAGGCCCACCGCGCCGCCGACCAGGCCGGCGAGCCTGCGCACCACGGCCCCGGTGGAGGTCAGGGCCGCCCGGGTCAGGGCGCGCTGGGCCTCGCTGGTGCGGGCCAGGGCCGCGTACTCGTCGGCCGCGACCGCGCGGGACACCGCCTTGGTGATGGCGATGAACGGGACCTCGCGGGGCACCTCCACCAGCGGCAGGCCCGCCTCGCGGGCGGCGTCGACCAGCTCGGCGGGCACGTCGGCGTGGCTGAGCCCGGTGCCGAAGCCCAGGCCCGCCGCGCCCGCGGCCACCAGCCGCCGCACGTAGTCCCGGTGCGGGCCCAGCGCGATGCCGGTGGTCAGCAGCAGCTCGCCGCCCTCCAGGAACGGTGTCGGGTCGGCCAGCTCCGTGCTGTGCACCCAGGACAGCGGCCGGTCCAGGCCGATGTCGACGTGCACGGGCAGCCCCACCTCGCGGGCGAGACCGGCAAGCGTCAGCGGCATGGACACTTTGTACAGTGTGAGTGCTTCACCTGGCCATTTCTTCCACTGGCCGGTTCGCCCGGAAGGACGGATGCTGGACCCGTGTCCCGACCGCCCACCGCGCTGCCCGGCTCCCGGCCGCGCGCACCCGCCGCGCACCGCGCCGGCGCCGCGGCGGCCGGGGCGGGTCCGACGCCGCCCGCACGCGTCGACCGCGCCGGGGACGGGCCGACCGCCCCGGGGCGCCGGCCGGCCGAGGGCGCCGCCGTGCCGGGAAGAGCCACCACCGAAGGAGTTGGGCGATGAACACCCCCTACTGGGTTGCGGGACAGGCCGCGTCGAGCGACGACCTGGTGGAGGTGCGCAGCCCCCACGACGGCTCGCTCGCCGGCACCACCTCGAACGCCTCGGCGGAGGACGTGGAGCGCGCGGTCGCCGCCGCCGACGGCGTGGCGGAGGAGTTCGCCTCGCTGCCCGCGCACGCCCGCGCCGCGGCGCTGGACCACGTGTCCCGCCGGCTGGCCGAGCGCTCCGACGAGGTCGCCGCCCTGATCACCGCCGAGTCCGGCAAGCCGCTGAAGTGGTCGCGGATGGAGGTCGCGCGGGCGGTCTCCACGTTCCGCTGGGCCGCCGAGGAGGCCCGCCGCTTCTCCGGCGAGCTGCAGCGCCTGGACACCGACCCGGCCGCGACCGGCCGCATGGCCCTGGTGCGGCGCGCGCCGCGCGGCGTCGTGCTGGGCATCGCGCCGTTCAACTTCCCGCTGAACCTGGTGGCGCACAAGGTCGCGCCCGCGATCGCGGTCGGCGCGCCGATCATCGTCAAGCCCGCGCCCGCCACCCCTCTGGTGTCGCTGCTGCTGGGTTCCCTGCTGGCCGAGACCGACCTGCCCGCCGGCTCGTGGTCGGTGCTGCCGGTGCCCAACGAGGTGGCGGCCTCGCTGGTCGACGACCCGCGCCTGCCGGTCGTGTCGTTCACCGGCTCGGCCCCGGTCGGCTACGGCATCCTGGACCGCGTGCCGCGCAAGCACGTCGTGCTGGAGCTGGGCGGCAACGCGGCGGCCGTCGTCTGCCCGGACTGGACGGACCTCGACTGGGCGGCCCAGCGGATCGCCACGTTCTCGATGTACCAGGGCGGCCAGTCCTGCATCTCGGTGCAGCGCGTCTACATCCACCGCGACGTCTACGACGCGGTCGCCGACGCCGTCGTCGCCCACGTCCGCAAGCTCGGCACCGGCGAGCCGGACGACCCGTCGACCGACGTCGGCCCGCTGATCAACGAGGCGGCGGCGCGCCGGGTGGAGACCTGGGTGGACGAGGCGGTCGCCGGCGGCGCCCGCCTGCTGACCGGCGGCACCCGCGACGGCGCGGCCTACGCGCCCACCGTCCTGGCCGACGTCCCCGAGGACTGCAAGGTCGTGGACGAGGAGGTCTTCGGCCCGGTCGTGGTCCTGGCCCCGGTCGACTCGGTGGAGGACGCCTTCGCCAAGGTCAACTCCTCCCGCTTCGGCCTGCAGGCGGGCCTGTTCACCCACGACGTGCGGGTGGCGTTCCGGGCGTCCAAGCGCCTCCAGGTCGGCGGCGTGATCGTGGGCGACGTGCCGAGCTTCCGCGCCGACCAGATGCCCTACGGCGGCCTGAAGGAGTCGGGCACCGGCCGCGAGGGCGTCCACGCCGCGATGGAGGACCTGACCGAGCAGCGCGTACTGGTCCTGACCGGCCTCGACCTGTAACCACCCCCAAGCCGAGGCCGAAGCCGAGGCCGAGGCCGAAGCCGCGCCCCGCCACCCAGGCACCGGACACGGCTTCGGCTTTGACTTTTGGCTCTTGGCACGCCCCGTGCAGACCGATGTCTTCGTGTTCTCCCCGTATGGCCTGCCCGGAGGGCTACCATGCTTTCTTGGGGGGTGCAAGCACGCTTTTCGCTTGCACCCCCCAAGAAAGCATGGTTGTCTTTAGACAGGCCATGCGGGGGGAACACGACCGCAGTTTCTTTTCATTCTCCTTGGCGGCCTGCCTGTCCGGCGAGGACTCTTTAAAGCTCTTCAGCTGAGATCGGTACAGCACCGAATCTCACCCGGATCCGTGCAGGACACAAGTATGAAGAGCGGCCGAGAGGCCCCCAAGGAGGAGGAAAAGAAAGAGCGGTCGTGTTCCCCTCCCCGCACGGCCTGCCGAAGGCAATCGCATTTGTCGGGGGGCGTCAAGCGAAGAGCGTGCTTGACACCCCCCGACAAATGCGATCGGGCTGCGCCCAGGCCGTACGGGGAGGAGAACACGAAGACACCGGTATGTGCACGAGGTGCAGCACGGCTTCGTGAAAAGCGGTGGAGGTGCAGCACCATGGGGCGAAAGGTGTTGGCGCGTCCTAGCGATCCGATTCCACCGCACCCGATTCCACCGCACCCGGCTCCACCGTGTTCCGGGGCCGGACCCGGGCAGTCAGGAACGCATCGGCCCAGCGGGCCTTCGGGTCGACGTCCACCAGCAGCAGTTTCGCCAGCAAGGTCAGCGGAATCGCCAGGATGGCGCCCAGCGCCCCGAGCAGCCATGCCCAGAACAGCAGCGCCAGGAACGTCACCGTGGTCGACAGGCCGACCGAGTCGCCGACGAACCGCGGCTGGATGAGCGTCTGCACCACGAAGTTCAGGACGCTGTAGACCACGACCACCCACACCGCCAGCTCCCAGCCGCTCTCCAGCAGCGCCAGCAGGACCGGCGGGACCAGGCCGAGGACGAAGCCCACGTTCGGGATGTAGTTGGTGATGAACGACAGCAGCGCCCACAGCACCGGCAGCGGTATCCCCATGAGGGCCAGGGCCACGCCGTCCAGGACCGCCACGATGAGGCCGAAGACCGTCGACACGACGAGGTAGTCGCGGGTGCCGGAGGCGAAGCGGCCCAGCGCCGCCGCGACCTGCGGCCGGTCGGCCGCGACCGCCGCGATCCGGGCGCCCGCGGTGTTCGCGTCCACGCTGAGGAACAGCAGCAGGCACAGCAGGAACACGATGTTGGACGCCAGGCTGCTCACGCTGCTCAGCACCGTGCTCAGGATGCCGACCACCCGGCCCACGTCCAGGCTGTCGGCGACCCTGGACAGCTCCGCCGTGCCGACGCCGAACCGGGCCAGCTCGCCGACCGCCGAGTCGGCCAGGGCACCCGCGCGGTCGGCGTAGCGGGGCAGCTCGGTGGCCAGCTGCGCCACGGAGACGACCAGGACGACGACGAGGGACAGCAGGATCGCGTAGACGCAGACCACCAGCGCCGCGGCGGCCAGCCAGCCGGGCAGCCCCTTGCGGCGCAGCCAGGAGTGCAGCGGGCTGACCGCGATGACCAGGGTCAGGGCCAGGAACACCGGGCCGATCAGCCACGACATCGCCATGATCCCCGCGCCGGTGACCACCGCGGCGGCCGTCCCCAGCAACACCACCAGCCCTCGGGGCAGCACCATCGCCCGAGCGTAGGACCGGCCCGGCGGATCGGCCCGGCGGATCCGGTGTCGGGCGGGTGGTCCGGTGTGCCGCCGTGCGCGGGTGAAGGCGCGGTGGTCCCCACCCGCGCACGACGGCACCGGTGGGTCAGCCCTGGGGCAGCAGGGACTGCATCTCGCGGATCTCGGCTTCCTGGGCGTCGATGATCCGCTGGGCCAGCTTCCTGGCCTCGGGGTCGGCGCCCTGGGCCAGTTCGGTCCCGGCCATCTCGACCGCGCCCCGGTGGTGGACGATCATCATCGACAACCACCGCCGGTCGAAGTCGGCGTCCTTGGCGGCCTTCAGGGCGGTCATGTCCTCGTCGGTCATCGCGCCGGGCATCGACGGGCCGTGGTCCGCGCCGGGCATGGAGTGCTCGCCGTCGGTGGGTGCGGTGGTGGGCTCGCCCCAGGCTTGCAGCCAACCGGTCATGGTGGCGATCTCGGGGCCTTGGGCTTCGCGGATGCGCTCGGCCAGGCCCACGACCTGGGGGTTGGTGGTGCGGCCGTCGACCAGTTCGGCCATGGCCACGGCCTGGGAGTGGTGCGGGATCATCTGCCGGGCGAAGGCGGTGTCGGCGGCGTTGTGCCCGCCGGTGGCCTGGCCGGCGCCGGCGGTCGTGGTGCTCGTCGAGCCCGTGTCGTGCCCGCCGGTGTCGTGCCCGCCGGGGTCGCCGCCGCAGGCGGTGAGCACGGCAGCGGAGGTCAGGACGGCCAGCGCCGTCCCGACCAGGGTGGTCCTGGTCATGGTGATCGGTCCTCGCAGGTCCGGTGGTGTGGGTGTGCCGGGGTTGCGGCGCCGCGTCCCCGGTCCGGGGTCGGCGCCCGCCCCTCACAGCCGCAGCACGCGCAGCGAGGCCAGGCGGGTCGAGGTCGGGAGCGGTGGCGGAGGGCGCGGGTGGGCGGCGCCCGTCACCGCGGTGCGGGCGGGCGTCGCCGGTCCGCGCCGCGTGCGGCGCAGCAGGACCAGCAGCAGCCCGACGCCGGCGGCGGTGAGGACGGCCAGGCACAGGTGCGCCAGCAGGTCGTGCCCGCCGCCGCGATCGGGCGTCGACGGCATCACCCCGGCCGGGCCGGGGCAGCAGTGCCGCTGCGCCGCCGCCTGCGTGTCGAGGGGCGCGGTGTCGGCCCGGGGGACGGCTGCCGCCGCGTGCCCCCCGGACGGGCCGTGGCCGTGGGTGAGACCGGACAGGTGGTGCATCCCCAGCACGCCCAGCACCAGGGCGCACAACAGCGCCCAGCGCACCAGCGCCCCGCCACCCTCGACCCGCACGGGGACCAACCTAGCCGCTCCCCCGCAGGACCGGCCCGCCACCGACGAGGCCGACTCGGGTGGCGGGGACCCGGGTGTCCCCACGACCGCCCCGGACACCGCCGCCACCTCGGTCGACCGCCCCCGGGCACCGCCGACCGGCCCGGTCGGGGCAACCTCGGGGACATCCCCCGTCAAGCTAAAAGTTGTCACTCGCCAATCACACAGAGTATGGTCTAGACCTGCCGCCGCGTTGGGTGAACGTCCTGCCCAAGCGGTTAACGCTGCTTCGGGTACGGGACCGCCTCCCAGCGAAGTCCCCGCCCCACCCGAAAAGGAGCTGACATGGCACTCCGCCGAAGGATCGCCGCGATGGCGGCCGGCGTGCTCGCCGCGCCGCTGCTGGTGGTCGCCCTGCCGACCGCACCGGCCTTCGCGCACGGCTACGTGTCTTCCCCGCCGAGCAGGCAGGCCCAGTGCGCCAAGGGCACCGTCGCCTGCGGCAGCATCAAGTACGAGCCGCAGAGCGTGGAAGGCCCGAAGGGCCTGCGGACCTGCAACGGCGGCAACGCCGGGTTCGCCGACCTGAACAACGACAGCAAGGGCTGGCAGGTCACCAACGTCGGCAGGACGGTGACGTTCAACTGGGTGTTCACGGCCCGGCACCGCACCGCCAACTACGAGTACTACGTCGGCGGCCAGCGGGTCGGCTTCGTGGACGGCAAGATGCAGCAGCCGGGCGCGACCGCGTCGCACACCATCAACCTCGGCAGCGTGAGCGGCAAGCAGAAGGTGCTCGCGATCTGGAACATCGGTGACACGTCCAACGCGTTCTACGCGTGCATCGACGTGAACGTGAGCTGATCACCACCCGGACACCGGCGGGGGCGTGCCAGCCTGTAGGCACGCCCCCGCCTCCGTCCGACGCCTCCGCCCGGGTCCGCGGTCAGCTGGTGAAGCCGCCGTCCACGTGCACCTGCGTGCCGGTCACGTAGGCGGCCTCGGCGGAGGCCAGGAACGCCACCGCGGCGGCCACCTCCTCGGCCTCGCCGTACCGGCCGAGGGCCGTGAAGCCGCGGATCACGTCCGCCATCGGGTTGTCCGCCGGGTTCAGGTCGGTGTCGGTGGCGCCGGGGCTCACCAGGTTCACGGTGATGCCGCGCGGCCCCAGCTCCCGCCCCAGCGCCTTGGTCAGGCCCACCAGCGCCGCCTTGCTCGCCGAGTACAGCGAGTACCCCGGGAACACCGCCCGCTCGGCGACGTTGCTGCCGATGCTGATGACCCGCCCGCCCTCGCCCAGGTGCGGCAGCGCCGCCCGGACGGCCACCCACGGCCCCCGCACGTTCACGTCGAACGTCCGGTCGAAGTCCGCCACGGCCAGCTCCCCCACCGGACCGGTGATGAAGGCGGCGGCGTTGTTCACCAGGACGTCCAGCCGCCCCAGCGCCCCGACCGCCTCCTCCACCGCCGCGGCGACGGCCCCGGCGTCCCCGCTGTCGGCCCGGATGGCCACCACCCGGCGCCCGAGCGCCTTCACCCGCTCCACGACGTCGTCCGCGTTGTCCCGGTAGGTCACCGCGACGTCCGCGCCGCCCCGCGCGAGCCGCAGCGCCACCGCCGCGCCGATCCCCCGACTACCGCCCGTCACCAGTGCGACCTTGCCCTCGAAGTCCATGGCACCGATCGTGGGCGACCGGGCGGCGGGAATCCGGCGGCAATCGGACGTCGCGCCGGCCGGGCGCGGCGACCGGTAAATCACGTTGCGAGCCGGCCCGGGCAGCGCATAGGTTCGGGTCACACGAGGAAGGAGGTGGTCCGAAGTTGTATAGCTACAGGACTCGTCGTGAGGTGGCTGTCCGCTAGGACCGGCCTTTCCCAGGTGGTCTGGGCGAATACCAGGCAGCCACCCGGCCCCCGTGACCCCGAGCCCAGTCCAGCTCGGCCCGCACCCCGGTGCGGGAAGTGGTCAGGGGGCCGTTTCACGTTCCCAGGTGCTCACGCACCGTGCGCAGGTCGGCCAGGAATCCCGCGTAAGCCTCGTCCCGGTCGGGGGCGCGCAGCACGGACGACGGGTGCACGGTGCTGACGACCCGGTAGCCGTCGGCCTGCTCCAGCAGCCCCCGGCGCTCGGTGACCTTGTAGGCGGGGCCCAGCACGGCCTTGGCGGCCGTCGCGCCCAGGCAGACGACCAGCTCGGGGCGCACCTCGGCCAGCTCCGCGTGCAGCCACGGCAGGCAGGCGACGACCTCGCCGCGGGCCGGTGACTTGTGGATGCGCCGCTTGCCGCGCTCGGCCGGCACGAACTTGAAGTGCTTCACCGCGTTGGTGAGGTAGGCGCCCTCGGCCGGCAGGTCGGCCTCGGCCAGCGCCCGGCGCAGCAGCCTGCCCGCCGGGCCGACGAACGGCTCGCCCTCGCGGTCCTCGACGTCGCCGGGCTGCTCGCCGACGAGCAGCAGGCGGGCGTCGGGCGGGCCCGACCCGAACACGGTCTGCGTCGCCGGCTCGTACAGGTCGCACCCGCGGCAGTCGCGCGCGGCACGGCGCAGCGCCGCCAGGTCCGCGCCTTCCGGCACGAACGGGGCGGCGCTGCGCTTGGCCGCGGCCACGGTCAGTCGTTGGAGCGGAAGGCGTCCTTGACCTTCTCACCGGCCTGCTTGAGCGAACCCTTGGCCCGGTCCGCCTTGCCCTCCGCCTGCCACTGCTCGTTGTCGGTGGCGTCGCCGAGGGTCTCCTTGGCGCGCCCCTTGAACTCCTCGGCCTTGTTGCTGACCTTGTCGTCGGCACCCATTGGCGATCCTTTCCTCGACATCACGTCGCACCAGGCATACCCGTCCGGGCGATCGGGAAACCCGCCGTCGTGACCAGTCGGATCATCGCCCTCGCCCTGGACAGCCCCGCCGACAACGCCGACCTGCGCGCGTTCTGGTGCGCGGCGCTGGGCTACCGGGTGTCGCGGACCTGGCGCGACGCGGCGGGCGTCGAGTACGCCGAGCTGACCGGCGACGGCCCGATGCTGCTGCTGCAGCCCGTGGCCGAGCCGAAGCGGGTGAAGAACCGGCTGCACCTCGACCTCGCGGCCGACGGCGACCGGGACGCCGAGGTCACCCGGCTGGTGGGGCTGGGCGCGCGGGTGGTCGACCGCGACCCGCGGTGGCCGTGGGTCGTCCTGGCCGACCCCGCGGGCAACGAGTTCTGCGTCCTGCCGCCCCGCTGAGACCCTCCGGTTTCTCCCGGCGCCACCACCTCTACTACGGTGATCGTCTACGCGGTTGAAAAGCCAGCCGCAAGCCACCCGGCGCCCAGCCACTTGGGCACCAGGGTCAGCGTCAGCTGAGGGCTTGCCGGAGCTGGCACCGCCTGCCCTCGCACGCGCCGCTGACCCGGTTTCGACGTGCGAGAGGAGCCCGACCGTGGTCGGGGACGACGGACTGGACGAAACGCTTGCCGCGCGGATCGCCAGCCTTGAGGCGGAGGTGATGGGACTGCGCAAGGCGGTGCAGACCCGCACCGTCATCGGACAGGCCACCGGCCTGATCGCGGCCGTGCAGGGCTGCACGCCCCAGCAGGGCTTCCAGCTGCTGGTCGCCATGTCGCAGCACCACAACGTCAAGCTGCACACGATCGCCGTGAAGCTGCTCGACCTCGCGGCCGAGCTGGGACCGCGCCAAGCCGTGCGCGCGGTGCACCTGTCGGCCGAGCCCGCCGGCCGGGTGGGCGGCGTCGACTGGCCCGGGGTGGACGTGGTGCACGCGGCCCGGCAGCTCGTGGCGGCCTACGACGCCGCGAACACGTCCGGCGACGAGCAGCCCGAGGTGCGAAGACAGCTCGCCGACCAGGTGACCCTGGCCGGTCAGCTGCTGGCGGAGAAGCTGACCGAGGTCGGCTGGCTGCCGGACAGCTGAACGACCGCGAAGGACTCGGCGGGCAGGCGGACCGCCTGCCCGACCACCCGCACGTCGCCCTCCCCCGGGCCGGTCGACGCGAGCAGCACCTCGCCGCCCGCCCCGAGCGGGACCTCCGCGGCGGCGGCGCCCAGGTTGCACACCACCCGCAGCCCGCCCCGGTGCAGCACGAGCACCCCGTCCCCGGCGGTCACCCGGAATCGGTCCAGCCGCGGGTCGGCCAGCTCCGGCCGGGACCGGCGCAGCGCGATCAGCGACCGGTACAGCTCCAGCACCCGGCGGTGCTCCCCCGCCGAGGGCTCGGACCAGTCCAGGGTGGACCGCTCGACCGTCGCCGGGTCCACCGGGTCGGGCACCTCCGACTCGCCCCAGCCGTGCCGGGCGAACTCCCGCCGCCGGCCGGTGCGCACCGCCTCGGCCAGCTCCGGGTCCGGGAACGAGGCGAAGAACTGCCACGGCGTGCTCGCCGCCCACTCCTCGCCCATGAACACCATCGGCGTGTACGGGGAGCAGAACACGATCGCCGCGCCCACCGCGAGCCGGCCGAACGGCACCGACGCCGACAGCCGGTCGCCGGTCGCCCGGTTGCCGACCTGGTCGTGGTTCTGCAGGTAGGCCAGGAACCGGTAGCCCGGCAGGCGCCGGTCCACCGGCCGGCCGTGGCGGCGCCGCCGGAACGACGACCACGTGCCGGTGTGCAGGAACACCTCCCGCAGGGTCCGCGCGAGCTGCCCCTCGAAGTCCGGGTAGTAGCCCGTGGTCTCCCCGGTCAGCGCCACGTGCAGCGCGTGGTGCAGGTCGTCGGCCCACTGCGCGGCCAGGCCGTACCCGCCCGCCTCCCGCGCGGTGACCAGCCGGGCGTCGTTGAGGTCGGACTCGGCGATCAGCGTCAGCGGCCGGCCCAGCGCCGCCGACAGCGCGTCGACCTCCTCGGCCAGCTCCTCCAGCAGGTGCACGGCGCTGTGGTCCACCAGGGCGTGCACCGCGTCCAGGCGCAGCCCGTCCACGTGGAAGTCGCGCAGCCAGCCCAGCGCGTTGTCGACCACGTACCGGCGGACCTCGTCGGAGTCCGCGCCGTCCAGGTTCAGCCCCGGGCCCCAGTCGTTGCTGCCCGCGAAGTACGGCCCGAAGCGGTCCAGGTAGGCGCCCGACGGGCCCAGGTGGTTGTAGACCACGTCCAGCAGCACGGCCAGGCCGCGCGCGTGGCAGGCGTCCACGAACCGCTTGAACCCGTCCGGCCCGCCGTAGGGCTCGTGCACCGCGCCCCACAGCACGCCGTCGTAGCCCCAGCCGGCGACCCCGTCGAAGGAGTTCACCGGCAGCACCTCGACGTGCGTGACGCCGAGGTCGACCAGGTGGTCCAGCCGCTCGACGGCGCCGTCGAACGTGCCCGCCGGGGTGAACGTGCCGACGTGCAGCTCGTAGATCACCGCGCCGGGCAGCGCCCGGCCCGTCCACGCCCGGTCGGTCCAGGCGAACGCCGAGTGGTCGTAGACGCGCGAGGGCCCGTGCACGCCGTGGGGCTGCCACAGCGACCGGGGGTCGGGCAGCGCGTCGCCGTCGAGCACGAACGCGTAGTCCACGCCCTCGGCGGGGCTGTGCCACCAGCCGCCCTCGCCCGCCGCCATCTCGTGGTCGTGCCCGTCGACCCGCACGGCGACCCGCTCGTGGTGGGGCGCCCACACCGAAAAGCTCACTGATCTCCTCGCACCAGCAGTGCCACCGGGTAGTGGTCCAACAGGTCGGCCACCCGCGCCGCCGCGGGCCGGGACGTGAGCACGTCGGTCCACTCCCCCGGCGGCAGCGGCAGCTGCGTGTCCCCCCAGCCGCCGGCGGCGGCCAGGCCGACCGGCAGCCGCGTGGCCACCGCGACCAGGCCGGTGCGCTCGAACGCGACCAGGTGGTCCGCCGCCGGTCCCGCCGCGCGCAGCGGGCGGTAGCCGCGGAACAGCTCGGGCCTGCTGCGGCGCAGGCGCAGCGCCCGGTGCACCACCAGCAGCTTGGCCGCGCCCGAGTCGTCCACCGCGGGCAGCCAGCCGTCGGCGATGCGCTCCAGCAGCCGGCGGCGCACCTCGTAGTCCACCGGCCGCCGGTTGTCCGGGTCGACCAGCGACAGGTCCCACAGCTCGGTGCCCTGGTAGACATCGGGCACGCCGGGCGCGGTGAGCTGGAGCAGCTTCTGGCCCAGCGCGTTGGACCAGCCGTGCGGCACGACGCGGGAGACGAACTCGGCCACGTCGCCCGCGACCGGGCCGTCGAGCACCTGCCCCGGCCACGCCGCGACGGCGGCCTCGAACTCCTCGTCGTGGTCGGTCCAGGTGGTGCGGACCTTGGCCTCCTTGGCGGCCTTGTCCAGGTAGGCCGCCATCCGCTCGGCGGTGACGGGCCACGCGCCGACCAGGGACTGCCACGCCAGCATGTTCAGCGCGGGCTCGTCGATGGCGTGCGCGGCCGTCCAGCGGCGCACCGCCGCGGCGAACTCGTCGGGCAGCTCCGCCAGGACCGCGAGCCGCGCCCGCACGTCCTCGGAGCGCTTGGTGTCGTGGGTGGACAGCGCGGTCATCGCCGCGGGCGAGCCCGCCTCCCGCGCGGCGGCCCGCGCGTGGAACTCGGCCACCGGCACGCCGAACCGGTCCGGCGCGCCACCGACCTCGTTGAGCGCCACGAACCGGGTGTAGCGGTAGAAGGCGGTGTCCTCGGTGCCCTTGGCCACGACCATGCCGGAGGTCTGCTGGATGCGGGTGGCCAGCTCACCGCGCGGGTCGGCGCGGACCTGCTCGTCCAGCGCCCGCGCGGCCGGGCCGCCCACCGCCGAGACCGCCGCGCGCCAGGAGTCCCAACCCTCGGGCAGGTAGGACCGGTACACCGGGAACGCGGCCATGACGCGGGCCACGGCGTCCTCGGCCGCCGCCCGGTCGGGGTGGTCCACCAGGGCCGCGATCCGCCGCACCTCGGCCCGCAGGATGCCCCGCGCGACCAGGTCCCGGCACTCGTGCTCGACCTGCGCGAAGTCCGTGGCGACGCCCAGCTCCCGCGCCAGCGCGGTGATCGCGGGCTCGCCCGCCGGGTCGACGAACACCCCGCACACCTCGCGCAGCGCGTCGTAGCCCGTGGTGCCCTCCACCGGCCAGCTCGCGGGCAGCGCCTCGTCGGGCCCGAGGATCTTCTCCACCACCAGCCAGCAGCCGGCGCGCTCCTTGAGCCGCCGCACGTACCCGCCGGGGTCGGCCAGGCCGTCGGGGTGGTCCACCCGCAGCCCGGTCACCTCGCCCGCCGCGACCCACCGCAGGACCTCGGCGTGCGTCGCGTCGAACACCTCCGGGTCCTCCACGCGCACCGCGGCCAGCGTGGTGATGTCGAAGAACCGCCGGTAGTTCAGCTCCGAGTTGCCGCGCCGCCAGAACACCGACCGGTAGTGCTCGTGCTCCCGCTCCTCCTCGGGCGAGCCGGCGAAGGGCAGCAGCAGCGGCCCGGACGACCGGTCGACGTCGAAGTACTTCGCGTACGGGGACGCCTCGCCGCGCTGCAGGACGTCCCACCACCACGGGTTGGCCGGGCCGTCCTCGACCGCCATGTGGTTGGGCACGATGTCGAGCACCAGGCCCAGGCCGGCCCGCCGCAGCGCCTTGCCCAGCGACTGCCGGCCCGCCTCGCCGCCGAACTCCTCCCGCGCCCGCGTCGGGTCCACCACGTCGTAGCCGTGCGTGGAGCCGGGCGTCGCCTCCAGCAGCGGCGACGCGTAGAGCGCGCCGACGCCCAGCGCGTCCAGGTAGTCGACGACGGCCTCGGCGTCGGCGAAGGTGAAGTCGGGGGTGAACTGGATCCGGTAGGTCGAGGCGGGGGCGCTCATTCGACGCCCGTCCGCTGGAGCACGACCAGGGACCGCGCGGTCAGGGTGACCGTGCCGCCCGCCGGCACCGCCTCGCCCTGGTCGGGCTCGCACACCACGCCGGTCGCCGTGTCGATCACCGCCGTCCACTGCGGGCCGTAGCTCGCGTCGGGCAGGGTGACGTCGATGTCCTCGTGGTGGGCGTTGAACGCGACCAGGAACGAGTCGTCCAGCACGCGCATCCCCCGCTGGTCCAGGCTCGGGATGCCCTCGCCGTTGAGGAAGACCACGACGCAGCGGCCGAAGTCGTCCTCCCAGTTCTGCTCGGTCATCTCCTCGCCGGCCGGCGTGAACCACGCGATGTCGCGCAGCTCGTCGCCCTTGCGGATCGGCTTGCCCTGGAAGAACCGGCGGCGGCGCAGCACCGGGTGGCGGCGCCGGAAGTCGGTCAGCGCGCCGGTGAACTCCACCAGGTCCCGGTTCTTCTCCAGCAGCGTCCAGTCCACCCAGGACAGCTCGTTGTCCTGGCAGTAGGCGTTGTTGTTGCCCTGCTGGGTGCGGCCCAGCTCGTCGCCGTGCAGGAGCATCGGCACGCCCTGCGACAGCAGCAGCGTGGCCAGCAGGTTGCGCCGCTGGCGGGCCCGCAGCTCGTTGACCTCCGGGTCGTCGGTCGGGCCCTCGACGCCGCAGTTCCACGACCGGTTGTCGTCCGCGCCGTCGCGGCCGTCCTCGCCGTTGGCGTCGTTGTGCTTGTCGTTGTAGGACACCAGGTCGTTGAGCGTGAAGCCGTCGTGCGCGGTGACGAAGTTGACCGACGCGTAGGGCCGGCGGCCGTCGTTCTGGTACAGGTCGGACGAGCCGGTGATGCGGGAGGCGAACTCGCCCAGCGTGGCGGGCTCGCCGCGCCAGAAGTCGCGCACGGTGTCGCGGTACTTGCCGTTCCACTCCGTCCACAACGGGGGGAAGTTGCCCACCTGGTAGCCGCCGGGCCCGACGTCCCACGGCTCGGCGATCAGCTTCACCTGGCTGACCACCGGGTCCTGCTGCACCAGGTCGAAGAACGTCGACAGCCGGTCCACGTCGTAGAACTCGCGGGCCAGCGTCGCGGCCAGGTCGAAGCGGAAGCCGTCGACCCGCATCTCGGTCACCCAGTACCGCAGCGAGTCCATGATGAGCTGCAGGGTGTGCGGGCTGCGCACGTTGAGCGAGTTCCCGGTGCCGGTGTAGTCCATGTAGAACTTCGGCTCGTCCTCGACCAGCCGGTAGTAAGCCTGGTTGTCGATGCCGCGCATGGACAGCGTCGGCCCGAGGTGGTTGCCCTCGGCGGTGTGGTTGTAGACCACGTCGAGGATGACCTCGATGCCCGCCTCGTGCAGGGCCCGCACCATGCCCTTGAACTCCTGCACCTGGTTGGCCGGCTCCGGCAGCGCGGCGTAGCCGTCGTGCGGGGCGAAGAAGCCGATGGTGTTGTAGCCCCAGTAGTTGCGCAGGTCCTTCTCGACCAGGCCGTGGTCGGTGATGAACTGGTGCACCGGCATCAGCTCGACCGCCGTCACGCCCAGCGACTTGAGGTGGTCGATCACCGCCGGGTGGGCCAGGCCCGCGTACGTGCCGCGCAGGCTCTTGGGCACCTCGGGGTGCTGCATGGTCAGGCCGCGCACGTGGGTCTCGTAGATGACCGACTCGTTGTACGGGGTCTTGGGCGGTCGGTCGTTGGCCCAGTCGAAGTACGGGTTGACCACGACCGACAGCGGCACGTGGCCCGCCGAGTCCTCGTCGTTGCGCTCGTCGGGCGCGCCGAACCGGTAGCCGAACAGCGACTCGTGCCAGTCCAGGCCGCCGGTGATCGCCTTGGCGTACGGGTCGATCAGCAGCTTGTTCGGGTTGCACCGCAGGCCCTGGTCCGGGTCGTGCGGTCCGTGCACGCGGTAGCCGTACTTCTGACCGGGGCTGATGCCCAGCAGGTAACCGTGGTGGACGAAGCCGTCCACCTCCGGCAGGCGCACCCTGGTCTCGGCGCCGTCGTCGTCGAACAGGCACAGCTCGACGTACTCGGCGACTTCCGAGAACAGGGCGAAGTTGGTGCCCACGCCGTCGTAGCTCGCGCCGAGCGGGTAGGGCGTTCCGGGCCAGGGCCGCACAGGTGCTCCTCGAGGAGAAAGGGGAACAGGAGGACCCTCCCGTTGCAGATCATGCTCTCCGGGTCTGCGACCGGACGATCTGGCCGCGCGCGGCGACCAGCAGCAGTCGGGCCTCCTGGAGCTCGCCGTAGCGCAGGTGCTCGGCGGCGGCCTCGGCGCAGGCCACGGCCTGCCCCAGGGCGCCGTCGGCGACCGGCGCGGCGCGGCGCAGGGCCTCCAGGAGGGATTCCTCGGCCCGCCGGGCGCCCGACGAGGGGTCCGACAGGGGATCGGCGAGGTTCGACGGGCGCACCGCGGCCAGCACGCGTTCCACGGCCAGCTCCAGCACGTCGGCGGAACTCGGCGGGGCGACCTGCTCAGGCACCAGCCCGGTGGGGGAAGCCAGCTCGGTCTTCACGGGGGAATGCCACCTCCAACCATGACGCGGGTGACTGCAAGACGATACTCCGCACCACCGGGGTGCGCGTGACGGGAACGTTTCGGCTCAACGGTTCCGCCCCTGCGCGAGGGCGGCGGCCACCCGGCGGACCCGGGCGTCGGCGAACAGCTCCGCCAACCGCACCGGCAGCGGGATTCGCCAGTTCGGGTACTCGTCGACGGTGCCCGGCAGGTTCGGCTGGCGGGTCTCGCCCAGCGCGTCCTGCGGGGAGGTCAGCAGCAGCACGGACGGAGCCCTCGCCAGCAGCGCGTGCAGCGCGGTAACCAGGTCATCGGCAGCCAACCCCTCCTGCTCCACCAACCCGGTCAATTCTTCGCGTTCGCGCCGGGCAGCGAGGTATTCCCCGTTCGGGTCGTCTTCAAACAGCCCCAGTTCAGCCCGCACCCGAACGTGTTCGGCGGCCAGGAACCCGGCCGCGGTCGGCAGGTCGTGGGTGGAGACGCTGGCCATCGCCGACTCCGTCCACTCCCGCGGCGGCACCAGCGGGTGACCGGGCGCGTCGTAGTCGCGCTGGAACCACAGCACCGCCGAGCTGAGCATCCCGTGCGCGTGCAGCGCCTCGGTGACCTTCGGCTCGACCGTCCCGAGGTCCTCCCCCACCACGACCGCGCCCGCCCGGTGCGCCTCCAGGGTCAGCACGGCCAGCATCGCGTCGTCGTCGTAGCGGACGTAGGTGCCGCGCTTGGGCGACTCGCCCGGCGGGATCCACCACAGCCGCCACAGCCCGGCGACGTGGTCCACGCGGATGCCGTCGGCGTGCGCCAGCACGCTCCGGATGACCGCGCGGAACGGCTCGTAGCCCTGCTCGGCCAGCCGGTCGGGCCGCCACGGCGGCAGGCCCCAGTCCTGGCCCTGCCGGCTGAACGCGTCCGGCGGGGCGCCGACCCGGACGTCGGGCGCGAACGCGTCGCGCACGGCCCAGGTGTCCGCGCCGCCGGGGTGCACGCCCACCGGCAGGTCGTGGACGACGCCCACGGGCATGGCGCCGGCGGCCCGGCGCGCGTCGGCCAGCTGCCGCTCGCACAGGCGCTGGAGCCAGGCGTGGAAGGCGACGCGCCTGGGGTCGGCGGTCGCGGTGGCCGGGTCCTGCTGAGCCTCGGGCCAGGTGCGCCAGTCCGGGCCGTGCTCCTCGGCCAGCGCGCAGAACCGGGCGAAGTCCCGCAGCTCGCCGGTCGGCTCGGCGGTGTCGCCGGCGGCGCGCCAGAGCAGTTCGAGCGCGGCCTTCTTGGCCGTCCACACCGCGTCGTAGTCGATCAGCTCGGTGTCGTTGTCCGGGCGCAGCGCGTCGACCGCCGCCCTGGTGGCCTCGTCGGCGTCCCGGTAGGCGGGGACGTCCTGCACCCGCAGGTACAGCGGGTTGGCGAAGCGGCGGCTGGCGGGCGAGTAGGGCGACCGCTCCACCGGGACGGTCGGGCTGACCGCCTGCACCGGGTTGACCAGCAGCACGCCCGCGCCCAGCTCGTCGGCGCTGCGCCGGGCGAGCGCGGCCAGGTCGGCGAAGTCGCCCATGCCCCACGACTCGTCCGACCGCACCGCGTAGAGCTGGACCATCCAGCCCCAGGTCTTCGGCGGCGGCGGCAGCCTGCGGGGCGCGACGACCACCGTGCGGTCGCCCAGGCGGTGGTAGCCCAGGGGCAGCGCGGCGGGCAGGGCGACCTCGCCGCCGTCCTCCAGCGCGACCGTGCCGGGGCCGGCGAGCACCTCGCCCTCGCGCAGGACCACGGTCCGCGGCTCGGGCCGGGGCGCGGCCAGGGCCCGCCGCACGGCCTCCGGTGTCGAGGCGTCCACGTCCAGTTCGGCCAGCACGGCCACCACCACGTCGGGGTCGACGTCCACCCGGCGCTGACCGGAGTCCTCGTAGTGGGTGGCCACGCCGTGCGCTTCGGCCAGTGCGGCCAAGTCCTCGTCCACGTGGGACAGCTTCGCCGCACCGGGGCCGCGGAGGCCAGGCGGGGTGGTGGTGGTCACCCGATGGTTGCAGGTGGCCCGTCGTGGGTACCGGCCCCGGCCCGGCCGGTGATCACCGCCGCCCCGTCGACCCCCGGACCACCAGGTGCGCAGGTGGCGGCCGGTCCTCCGCGCCCTCGTCGCGCGGCTCGTCGCGCAGCCGGGCCAGCAGCCGGGCGGCGGCGTGCCCGCCGCGCTCGCGCCCCGCGCCCTCCACGGCCGTGATGCCCACCGCCCGCGCCAGCTCGGGGCCGTCCAGGCTGACGATCGACACGTCCTCGGGCACGCCCCGGCCGTCGCGGCGCAGCCGCAGGAACACCCCGAGCGCGACCTCGCCGCTGGAGCAGATGACCGCGGTCGGCAGCCGGTCGCCGTCCAGCAGCACCTCGGCCACCTGCTCGCCGCCGGGGACGGTCGGGGACGACCACAGCGTCCACTCCGGACGCACGGCGAGCCCTTCGGCGACCAGCAGCTCGTCGTGGTCCTCGTCGAGGTCCTCGGTCAGCGCGAGGGCGACCTCGCGGTGGCCCAGCTCCAGCACGTGCCCGGCGGCCAGGCGCAGCGCGTCGCGCAGGTCGCCGGCGGGCAGCGCGACCACCGGCAGGCCCGACTCGCCCAGCGCGGCGCGCTCGGCGCCGGTCAGGTCCACCGACAGGACCAGGACGCCGTCGACCCGGCGCGCCAGCGGCGGCAGCTCCTCGAAGAACCGGGCGCGCGCTTCGCCGTCGCGCAGCACGTAGAGCAGCACGTCGTAGCCGGCCGCCCGCAGCGCGCCCTCCGCGCCGGAGAGCTGGTCGCCGCGCCCGACCTCGGCGGTCAGCACCGCGACGGCGTACCTGCGACCGCCCGCCAGGCTGGAGGCGTCGCGGGCGATCGCGTAGCGCATCCGCTTCGCGACCTCGGTGACGTACCGGCGGGTCGCCTCGGACACCCCCGGCTCACCCCGCAGCGCGCGCGACACCGTCGCGGCGGACACCCCGGCGGCCCGCGCGACATCGGACATGCTGGTCAACTCACACCTCCCGGCCTGACACGAGGGTAGCCAGGGCCGTCCGGCGACCCCGGCGCGAACGGCTCCGGGGCGGGTTCCGGCGGGGAGGGGGCTCTGCCCCGGAATCGGGAGGAATAGCACCGGGCTGCACCCCGGAAAGGGGTTGAGCGGTCGTCGGAAATGCCACCGGACCCGTTTCCCCGACGATTATCCAGTACCGCCTAACTTGTTTCCCGGAGGGTTTTCCCGGGTCGACCGCCCAGGTCCCGGGAGCGAGGGAGCGCACCGCGTCCGGCCGGCCGGCGCTGATCGGCGGAACGGTGATGATCGGCGTGTCCACGCCATTGGCCGCGCATTCCGCGATCCGTGCCCGAGCCCTTTGCGGAAAGCCGCGTGGGCGGGGGTCAGCCGGTACCCGCCGCTCGGGCGCCCGTTCGAGGCGGACCCCACGCATGGCGGTGGGCCCGCGACCCTGTCTCGACAGGGTCGCGGGCCCACCGCGGGTGACTCCGGACGACGGCCACCGGGCGCGTCCCCCGACGTCGGAGGAGAGGTGGTGTCAGAGCGAGATGCCCCGCTCGGCCAGCCACGGCAGCGGGTCGACCTTCTGCGACCCGCCGAGCCACACCTCGAAGTGCAGGTGCGGTCCGGTGGACTGGCCGCGGTTGCCCATGGTCGCGATCTGCTCGCCGGCGGCCACCTGCTGGCCCTGGGACACCAGGATCTCGTTGACGTGCCCGTAGACGGTGATCGTGCCGTCGTTGTGCTGCACCCGGACCCACAGCCCGAACCCGCTGGCCGGACCGGCCTCGACCACGACGCCGTCCATCGCGGACAGGATCGGCGTGCCGATGGAGTTCGCGATGTCGACGCCGTAGTGGGACGTGCCCCACCGCGCGCCGAAGCCCGAGGTGAACGTGCCCTCGGCCGGCTTGGCGACGCTGACCCGGGGCGCGGCGGCGCGGGGGGCGACCGGCGCGGCCGGGGCGGCCGGGGTGGCGGCCGGGGCGGTGGTCTGCGGAGCGGGCTGGCCGGCAGCCGCCTGCTCGGCCGCGACCCGCGCCTTCTCCGCCTCGGCGGCGGCGACCCGGGCCTTCTCGGCCTCTTCGGCTTCCTTCTGGCGCTGCAGCTCGGCCTGGCGGGCGGTGTAGCCCTCGGCGGCGTGCTTGATGGCCTGGTCGACGTGCCGGCGCGCGTAGAGCCCTTCGGACCGCATGAGCTTCGCGGCCTCGAGGCCCGGCTCGACGACGTGCCTGGTCTGGACGTCCTGCTCCGGGGCCTGCTCCTGGGCCTGCTCCGTCGGGGAGGCCACCAGCGCGGCGGCGAGGTCCGTGCCGGCCGCGAGCGGGGTGATCTGGGTGTCGCCCGGAACGGTGCTGACACCGACACCGGCGGCCAGCGTCCCGAACGCGACGACGGCCGCGATCTTTCCGGTGAGCAGCATCCGTTCTTCTTCGGTGCGGTGCGAACCGCGCTTGCCGGTGGTCCTCGGGGACGTGGTGAACACGCTTCGACCACGGGCGATGAAGTGCCGTGACAAGGGGGTGCCTTCCTGCATCGGGGAGCCCGGTCAGGACCTCCGGCGGGGGATCCGGGTGGCGAGGCTTTCGGGGAGCGACGCCGTGTCCTTTTGGTGACCGAACCGTGACATGCGGCGGGGAACGTAACCCGATGTCACGAACAAAGGCAACCCACACCTCGACCACTAGCCTGATTTGGTGAGGTACCCCACTGATCGCTACGCTGAGTGCCCGAATACTTCTCAGCTTCACGTTCCACCGTTATAAACCGCAGGTCAGACGGCACGCTTCGAGACCTTGAAACCACCCCTCGGACAAGGTCAAACAGCCCTGCGCGACCGCTCCATTACTCCAAGTGGCCCATGTGACGGAGCACCGGGTGTCGCATCCCTCAGGCCCGGGAACGGCCCTGAACCGATCACAAAGCATTGATCACAAGCACTGATCACAAAGCCCGACCACACCACCCACCGAACCCACCACGCCCCCGCACTGATCACAAGGCGCTCGTGATCTTCCGGCCTTCGGCACGCCCCGTGCAGCCCGGTGCTCTCGTGTTCTCCCCGTATGGCCTGCCCGGAGGGCTACCATGCTTTCTTGGGGGGTGCAAGCACGCTTTTCGCTTGCACCCCCCAAGAAAGCATGGTTGTCTTTGACAGGTCATGCGGGGGGAACACGACCGCTGTTTCTTTTCCTTCTCCTTGGCGGCCTGCCTGTCCGGCGAGGACTCTTTAAAGCTCTTCAGCCTCGGGCGGTACAGCCCCAAATCTCACCCGGATCGGTGCGCGATCTCAGTATGAAGAGCGGCCGAGAGGCCCCCAAGGAGGAGGGAAGTGCGTCGTGTTCTCCCCGCACGGCCTGCCGGAGGCAATCATCTTTGTCGGGGGGTGTCAAGCGAAGAGCGTGCTTGACACCCCCCGACAAAGATGATTGGGCTGCGCCCAGGCCGTACGGGGAGAACACGAGGCACAGGGCTGCGCTGAAGCGCCGCCGCGCGAGGCGCGGCTGAGGTGAGAGTTGAAGCGCCGCCGCGCGGAGCGCGGCCCGAGGCAAGAGCTGAGCGCAGCCCCGCGGGGCGCGGTCCATGCCGGCGGCGGCGGTCAGGGCGGCGGGTTGTAGGAGCGGGTGATCGCGGCAGCCCGGTTGTACAAGGAGGTTCGCAACCACTGCGGCGACAAGGCTTCCGCGTCGGCGGCGAGCTGCCACAGCGCCCACTCGGCGTGCCGCGGGTCCTGGAAGGTCACCTCCAGCCGCAGCCGGCCGTCCGCCTCGGCCTGCTCGGCGTGCACGGCGAGCGCGGTGCCCACCAGGTCCTCCCGCCGTGCCGGGGCCACCAGCGCCACCACGGCGACCTGGTCGCCGCCGGTCCGGAAGCGGGTGCCGCGTTCCCGCCAGGCCCGGCCCAGGTCGACGCGGTCCGGTCGCCGCGCGGGTTCGTCGAGCTCCTCGGCGGCCAGCACCCGGGACAGCCGGTAGGTGCGGTCCGCGCCGGACCTCGTGGCCAGCAGGTAGCCCTGGCCGCGCACGGTGACCAGGCCGATCGGGTCCACCGTGCGCCACCGCGGGGCCTGGTCCACCGCCGCGTAGCGGATGCGCAGCCGGTGCCCGGCGAGCACCGCGCGCCGGACCTCGGCCGCGGTGGCGTCGGGCAGCTCCTCGGCGGCGACGCGGCGGGAGAGCAGGTCGGTGTCCGGGTCGACGAGCACCCGCTCGGCCACACCGGCCGCCGCGCCGCGGTGGCTCTCGGGCAGCGCGTCGACCACCTTGAGCATGGCCGAGGCGAGCGCCGAGCCGAGGCCGAACGCCTGCCCGCCGCGCCGCGACCCGGCGATCAGCAGGGCCAGGGCCTCGTCGTGGTTCAGCCCGGTCAGCTCCGCCCGGAAACCGGGGAGCAGCGCGAAACCGCCGTGCCGGCCGCGTTCGGCGTGGACCGGGACGCCGGCCGCGGACAGGGCCTCGATGTCGCGCAGCACGGTGCGGGTGGAGACCTCCAGCTCGCGGGCCAGCGTGGCGGCGGACAGCCGGCCCCGGTGGCGCAGCAGCAGCACCAGCGAGACCAGCCGGTCGGCGCGCACGCGGGAAACCCTACCGAATACACGACACAGGGTGTCGTGATTCGTTGGGAGGCTTCCGGTGCGACACCGGGGGGCGGACGGTTGCCGAGCCGGTGGGCGCACGTGCTGTCGACGAACCGAACGGAGCTGATGTGGCAGTGGAACGAACCCCGGTCAACCCCTGGAAGTGGTCGGCGGGGATGGGGTACAACCAGGGCGAGGTCGTCTCGGGGCACACCCGGACCCTGTACTGCTCCGGGCAGGCCGCGATGGGCGGCGACGGCCGGCCGCGGCACCCCGGTGACATGGCGGCGCAGCTGGGGCTGAGCCTGGACAACCTGGAGGCGGTCCTCGGCGAGGCGGGCATGTCGCTGGCCAACCTGGTCCGGCTCAACGTCTACACCACCGACGTCGACCTGCTGTTCCCGCACTACGGCGTGCTGGCGTCCCGGTTGGGCGCGGCCGGGGTCGCGCCGACCACCACGATGCTCGGGGTGGCGCGGCTGGCGGTCCCGGAGCTGATGGTCGAACTGGAGGGAACCGCCGTCGCGTGATGCGACCCCGGGCCCCTCGCCGCTCGGGCCGGGCCCGAGCGGCGAGGGGCCCGGCCGGCGCGAGCGACGGCCGGGCCGAACCGCCCTAGCGGAAGCGGGGGTCCACCGGCGGCAGGGGCGACGGCGGCAGGGGCTCGTGGAGGACGCGCATGGCGTTGAACCAGGTGGGCGCCGCGACCTGGCCGCCGAAGACGCCGTTGCGGTCGTTCGTCCCGCACAGGCGGGGCGGGGTGCTGTTGCAGATCACCTGCGGCGCCACGCCGTCGGTGAAGGTCATCACCGCGCCGGCGTAGTCCGGAGTCGCGCCGATGAAGGCCACCGAGTGGTGGTTCTCCGTCGTGCCGGTCTTGGCCAGCATCGGGCGGTCCCAGCCGCGGGCCGCCGCGGCGGCCGTGCCGTTGCCCTTGGTGTCCGCGCTCATGCCGACCGCCAGGGCGTTCGCGACCTCGGGCGCCACCGCCTGCTCGCACGGGGCTTCCTTGAGCTGGACCGGCTGGCCGTTGCGGTCGGTGATCTTCTCCACCGGGGTGGGCGGGCACCACTTGCCGCCGCTGGCGATGGTGGCCGCCACGTTCGACAGCTCCAGGATGCTGGTCGGGCCGGCGCCCAGGGTGAACGACCCGGCGTTGTCCCGCTTGTACTGCTCGCCCTGCGACGGGCCGTTGGAGCCGTCGGCCTTGAGCGGCTCGCCGGCGGAGTTGACGCCCTGCATCGACTCGCGCAGCCCGAGGCGGTAGGCCATGTCCACGACGTTGTTCAGCCCGGCCTGCTCCTCCAGGATGATGAACGCCGTGTTCGGCGAGGTCGCCAGCGCCTCGGTCAGCGTCATCTGCTCCTTGGCGTAGGTGCCGGAGTTGCGCACCGTGTAGCCGGCGTTGCCGTTCTTGTAGACCCGGGAGGTGTAGACCGGCGGCACGGGGATCTGCCGGTCGATGCCGGTGATGCCGCGCTCCAGCGCCGCCGCCGCCGTGAAGACCTTGTAGATCGAGCCCGCGCCGAACTTGGTCACCTCGGCGGGGATCGAGTAGGCGCTCTGGCCCGCGTCGGCGTTGTTGCCGAAGTCGCGGTTGGCCGCCAGCGCGCGGACGCGGTGCTTGTCCGCGCCCGGCTGCACGATGGCCATCGCGTTGGCCACGCCCGGCTGGGTCTTGGGCACCTGGCCCTCGGCGGCTTCCTTCGCCGCGCGGGTGGCGACCGGATCCATGGTCGTGGTGATGGTGTAGCCGCCCTTGAGCAGCTCCTCGGTCGGCAGGCCGGCCTTCTCCAGGTAGTCGATCAGGTAGCGGCAGAAGAAGCCGTAGATCGGGCCGTCGCCCGCGCCGACGCAGCCGTGGGGCAGCAGCCGGATGTCGGGCACCACGCCGATGTCGGCGGCCTTGTACTCGGCGGCCTTCTCCTCGGCCAGCTTCTCGTCCGGCCCGAACGCGCCGTTCTCCCGCATCTTGTCGATCACGGTGTTGCGCCGCTTGATCGCCGGCTCCACCGCGGCGCCCGGGTTGAGCCTGCTCGGCTCGTTGACCAGGCCGGCGAGCATCGCCGCCTGCGGCACGGTGAGCTTGTCCGCCGTGGTGCCGAAGTAGGTCTTGGCCGCCGCGCCCACGCCGTAGGTGCCGTTGCCGAACGGCACGATGTTGAGGTAGCCGGTGAGGATCTCGTCCTTGGTCATCTTCTGCTCGAGCTGGGTGGCGATGCGGGCCTCGCTGATCTTGCGGCCCAGGGTCGCCTCGGTGGCCTTCTCGTAAGCCTCCTCCTCGCCCTTGCCCACCACGAACGCCAGGTAGTTCTTCACGTACTGCTGGGTCAGCGTCGAGGCGCCCTGCGAGGTCTCGCCGTCGACGCCGGCCTTGGCCGCCGCGCGGGCGATGCCCTGCCAGTCCACGCCCTTGTGCTCGAAGAACCGCTTGTCCTCGATCGCGATGATCGCGGCCTTCATGGTGTCGGCGATGCCCTCGGACGGCACCCGGATGCGGTACTGGTCGTAGAGGTAGGCGATCGGCTGGCCGTGCATGTCCTGCACGGTGGTGACCAGCGGCAGCTCCGCCTTGGTCAGCTCACCGGAGGTCCGGTCCACGGTGTCGGCGGCGCGGTTGGAGGCCAGCCCCATCCCGCCGACGACGGGGAACAGCACGGCGGCCAGCAGCACACCCGCCGTGAAGCACAGCCCCACCAGCTTGACCAGACCCGTCGCGCGCGCGGCGAACACAGAACAACCCCTTCCGAACCCCTGCGAGAACCCCGGTGACCCCATCGGGGGAGAGCCCCCTGGTCCTTAAGTCGCGCGGCGACCGCCCCAGGTTGCTTGCGCACCCGAAATTACTCCTGCCCGATCCGGGCTCCCGCGAAACCCCCCGTGCCGAACGCGCGGTCGGGTGCCGAACACCGGTTCGACCCGTCGCAAGATCACGGACGGGTGATCAGCCGGACGCGCGCAGGCGGATGGTGGCGCTCGCCCGCCGGACCTCCGCCCCGGCGCGCTCGGGCAGGACGTCCTCCAGGAACGCGTACCCGCGCAGCTCCGGGTCCTCGCCGCGCCGGCTGACCGTGCGCCACCACGTGGCGATGTCCGCCCAGCCCGGCGCGGACAGCGACCCGCCGAAGTGCTGCACCGACAGCGCCGCGCACAGGTTGGCGAACCGCACCCGGTGCGCCAGCGGCCACCCGGCCAGCGTGGCCAGCACGAACCCGGCGCCGAACACGTCGCCGGCGCCGGTGGAGTCCAGCGGCGCGACGTTGAGCCCGCGCACGTCCGCGCTCTCCCCGGTGGCCGAGTCGACGGCGACCGCTCCCCCGCCGCCGCGCGTGACCACCACCACGGGGACGTGCTCGGCCAACGCCGCCGCCGCCCGCTCCGGGGTGTCGGACCGGGTGTAGCCCATCGCCTCCACGTCGTTGGGCAGGAACACGTCGTAGCCCTCCAGGCGGCGCAGCAGCTCGGGCGCCCACACGCCGGTGCGGTCCCAGCCCACGTCGGCGAACAGCAGCGCGCCGCCCTCCTTCGCCCGCCGCACCCACAGCTCCTCCTCGGGCTGGATGTGGACGAAGCACGCGCGCGTGCGCGGCGGCGGGTCGAGCAGCTCGTCGGCGGACGCGGGCGCGCGGTGCCCGTGCGTGACCATGGAGCGGTCCCGGTCCATGGCCATGGACACGGTGACCGGCGAGTGCCAGCCGTAGAACCGGCGGCAGTAGGACAGGTCGACGCCTTCCTGCTCGGCCAGGACCTCCCAGCAGAAGTCGCCGTAGGCGTCCTCGCCGAACGCGGCGGACAGGGCGGTGCGCAGCTGGAGCCTGCTCAGCGCCACGGCCAGGTTCGCGATCCCGCCGGGGCACGAGCCCAGCCCCTCGGCCCACACCTCGGTGCCCGGCGCGGGCGGCCTGGGCAGGCCGGTGAAGATGATGTCCAGGAACACCGTGCCGGACAGCAGCACGTCGAACTCGGGCTCGTCGGCGGGCGTCATCCCCCCACGATGCCAGGCGTCAGCGGTCCGGCGCGGACACCGCGGCGAACAGCTCGCGCATCCGGGCCAGGGCGCGGTGCTGGGCGACGCGCACGGCGCCGGGCGTGGAGCCGACGGCCGCCGCGGTCTCCTCCGCCGACAGCCCGACCGCGACGCGCAGCACGAGGATCTCCCGCTGCCGCTCGGGCAAACGCTGCAGCAGCCGGGCGACCTGCCCGATCAGCTCGCCGTTCAGGGCGCGCTGCTCGGGGCCGTCCTCCGGGGCCGGGGTGTCGGGCAGCTCGGGCACGGCCTCGGAGCGGCTGCGCACGGCGCGCCGGCGCGCGTCGGCCACCTTGTGCGCGGCGATGCCGTACACGAACGCCAGGAAGGAGTCGGGCTCGTAGCGGTACCGGCCCAGGGCGGCCACGACGGCGAGGCAGACCTCCTGCGCGATGTCCTCGGCCGAGACCAGGGTGCGCTCCCGCGTGCCGACCCGGGCGCGGCAGTAGCGCAGCACGAGCGGCTGGACGCGGGCCAGCAGCTGCTCGACCGCGCGCGGCTCGCCCGCCAGCGACCCGTCCACCAGGTCGGCCAGCTCGGGCTCGGCCGGGCGGTGGGGCGCCGCCCACCGGGTCGTGCCGCCCGCGACCAGCCGGACCGCGGGCCGACCGGGCGCGCCCGCGCCGGCGCCGCCGACCGGGTCCACCCCGATCCCGACGTCGGCCCGCACGGATGTCCGCTGCGCCATCCGGCGACCTCCTCACGCTCGTCAACCCTCCCGGCGCACCCCGGCTACTCAGTAGGAGCGGGCGCCGGCGCCCCTGATACGGGATTCGCCAAAGCCGACCACGAACGGGGTCCACGTGGTGGGAATAGCACCCGTCCGGGGGAATATTGGAGCCGTTCGGCCCAGTAGCAGCAGGTCTTGCTTCACTGTGCCGTACTGCCCTACCCCCGGTCAGCCCACCCGAAAGCGTGATTCAGCGTATCCCGGGTGAGATTTTCACGGTCAGCCCGCCGCCGCCCGCCGAGGCCGGCCCCGCGGTCACCGGCCGCCGCGCCGCTTCCCATCCAGTGGGACGTCCAGGCCGGCCGGCGCGGGCGCGGCCATGGCCTCGGCGACGCGGGGCGCGACCGGCCGGACCCCCAGCTCGCCCAGCGCGAAGTCGGTGACCAGCCGGGTCCAGTCGCCGGCGCGCAGCAGCATCGCGTGCCCGTCGCCGAGCACGGCGAACCGGGCGACGCGGTCGGTGACCCGCTTGGCCCGCACCGCGTACCGGTAGGACTGCCGCGGGTCGGTGGTGCGCTCCCGGTCGCCGTGGGCGATGAGCACGGCGCGCCCGGCGAGCTGCTCGCAGGGCTCGCCCTCCTCGACCCACGGCGCGAGCGCGCACACCGCCACGACCTGCGGCTCACCGGCCACGCGCAGCGCCGTCCGCCCGCCCATGGAGTGCCCGACCAGGGCCACGGGCACGTCGGGGTGCTCGCGGCGGATCTCCGCCAGCGCCCACCGCGCGTCCTGCACGGGGTGCAGGTGCGGCGCGTTCCAGCCCCGGTGGCGGTGCCGCAGCGACCACACCGCGACGCACCCGCCCCGGCGGCGCAGCGCCCTGGCGAACGGGACCATCCGCAGGTACGGCGGCGCGAAGCGGCCGACGGCGCGGTGGTCCTCGGCGCTGCCGCCGTGCAGCACGAGCGCCACCGCGCGGACCGGTCCGGCGGGCGCGAGGACGGCGAGGGCGGGTTCCACGGGACAATGTTCGCCCTCGGGGCACGACCGGATCAGGGATGGGACTCGGATCACAGTGATCGAACAGTTCGGGGTGGAGACGGCCGAGGGTGCGTTCGACGCGATCGCGGCGGGGCCGCCGGACGGCCGGCCGGTCCTGTTCCTGCACGGCTTCCCGGAGGCCGCCGTGCAGTGGGAGCACCAGGTGGCGGTGCTCGGCCGCGCCGGGCACCGGGCGGTGGCGTTCGACCAGCGCGGCTACTCCCCCGGCGTGCGGCCCGCCGACCCCCGGCAGTACGCGGTGGACGCGCTGGTGGGCGACGTGCTGGCGGTCGCGGACGCGCTGGGGTGGGCGCGGTTCGACCTGGTGGGGCACGACTGGGGCGCCGCGGTGGCGTGGTGGACCGCCCACGAGCACCCGGAGCGGCTGCGGACGCTCACGGCGGTGTCGACGCCGCACCCGCGCGCGCTGGCCGACGCGATGCGCACCGACGAGGACCAGCACCTGCGCTCGGGGTACCTGACCGAGTGGCGGTCGAGCTCGACCGAGAAGCGGATGCTGGCGGACGACGCGGCGGCGCTGCGGAGGATGTTCGAGTGGCAGGTGCCGCCGTCGAGGGTCGACGAGTACGTGCGGCGGCTGTCCGAGCCGGGCGCGCTGACCGCGGCGCTGAACTGGTACCGCGCCGGGCGGCCGGACGGGCGGATCGGGCAGGTGGCCGTGCCGACGATGTACGTGTGGAGCACCGAGGACGTGGCGTTCGGGTCGACGGCGGCGTTCGACACCGCCAAGTGGGTCAGCGGGCCGTACCGGTTCGAGATGCTGGAGGACGTGACGCACTGGGTGCCCGAGCAGGCGCCGGAGGCGTTGGCGGCGTTGCTGCTGGAACACCTGCGATCGTGATTTTCCCGTGACGGTTGAACCGCACCCCCGGCGTGGCACGTGTTCAGGCGTATGACGGAGTTGACCTACTCGGAGCGCAGGGTCGCGACCCTCGCCGCGTGTGGCCACAGCAACCGGGCGATCGCGGCGCGGCTGCACATCACCGTGAGCACCGTGGAGCAGCACCTGACCAGGGTGTACCGCAAGTTGTCGGTGGGTGGGCGGGCGGAGCTGAAGGGGCACCGGGCCTTAGTGTGACCCCGTGCGGGTCGCGGGGTTGCTGCTGGCCGCGGGCGCCGGACGCCGGTTCGGCGGCCCCAAGGCCCTGGTGTCGCGGGGCGGTCCCCTGTGGGTGGAGTCGGCCGCCGCCGCGCTGCGCGACGGCGGGTGCGCCCCGGTGGTCGTGGTGCTCGGCGCGGGCGCGGACGAGGTGCGCGCGCGGGCGGTGCTGCCCGGCGCCGTGGTCGTGGAGAACGCGCGGTGGGCGACGGGCATGGGGTCGTCCCTGCGGGCCGGGCTGGCGGCGCTGGGCCCGGCCGGTCGGGCGGGGCCGGCCGCCTCCGGGGTGGACGCCGCCGGGGTGGACGCCGTCGTCGTGCTGCCGGTGGACACCCCGGGCATCGCGGCCGGGGCCGTGCGGCGGTTCGTGGCCCTGGCCGCGCCCTCGGCGCTGGCCCGCGCGACCTACGCGGGCGCGCCGGGGCACCCGGTGCTGATCGGGCGCGACCACTGGGCCGGGGTGTCGGCGTCGGCGGCCGGCGACGCGGGCGCGCGCGACTACCTGCGCGCGCACGGCGCGACACCGGTGCCGTGCGAGGACGTGGCGGACGGCGCGGACGTGGACCGGCCCGAGGACCTGCGCTGATCCGCGCACACCCGCGACGCGGCTGTGCCAGGGTCGGGGGCATGGTGCGTTCTCGGGGTGGGCTGCTGCTCGCGGCGGCGGTGGCGGTGGCGGTGCTGGCGGGGTGCGGGAAGCCGGTCGACGCGGCGTCGGACGGCGGGTTGTCCACGGTGGCGCCGGTGCCGCCACCGCCGCCGACCGGGCCGACCTCGGTGCCGCCCACCGGCCCGTGCCAGGTGCGGTTCGAGGTGCCGGAGCCGGTGGCGACCTCCCCGGCGCCGCCCACCGCCACCACCGCACCGCCCGCGGGCAGCGCCGAGCCGCCCGCGGTGACGACCAGCCGCGCGCTGCCGCCCGGCGACGCTCCGCCCAACCACGTCGACAACCGGTCGTGGCGGGTGCGCAAGGCGTTGCGGCCGGAGGTGCGCTCGGCGGCGGTCGCCGTGGCCGAGGCGGTGCGGCCGGGCCTGGGCGCGCTGTGCGACGCGGGCAACTTCGACCAGGCGGCGACCAGGGCGGTGTTCGCCGGCGCGGGCCGGCCCGAGGTGTGGCTCACCGGCCTGAACTCCCCGCTGGGCGCCACGCCGCCGGCCGGCGTCGTCTTCGTGCTCACCCTGGCCGGCGAGCAGGGCACGGGGTGCGTCCTCGGGCACCTGCACCCCGGTCAGGACGGCGGGCCGGGCCAACTGCTGGTGTCGGTCGACGGCACGACCGGCGAGGGCTCGTGCTACGAGCCCCCGTCGCACTGAGCGGCGCGGGCGCCGGACCGGGGCCGCACGTGGTCGGCGGCCCGCGGCGCGTCGGCGACGGCGGCCCCGGTGCGCCGCCCGGCGCCCGGCCGGGCGCCGGCGGTGCTCGGCGTCGAACCCTCCTGGCGGCCGGCGGCGCGATCGGGTAGGACTGTCGATCACTACTTGGTTTGGACCACTGGAGGGTGGACGCATGGCCGACAGCGTGCCCGGATCCGACTACGGCGACGTCGTGCGCGCCCACCTGACCAGGGTGGAGCAGCACAACGCCGCCGCGCTGGACGACGTCGCCGAACTCGTCCTGGCCGGCGTCCGGTCCGACGGCATGGTGCTCGCGGCGGGCGCGGGCCACTCGCTGGCCGCCGTCGCCGAGACCTTCTACCGGGCGGGCGGCCTGGCCTGCGTGCGGCCGGTCTACCACCCCGAGCTGCTGCCCATGCACGGCGCGGTGAGCAGCACCTCCGCCGAGCGCCGCTCCGGCCTGGCCGCCGAGGTGCTGCGCGACGCGGGCCTCGCGCCGCACGACGTGCTGTTCGTGTTCTCCACCTCCGGGGTCAACCCCTACCCGGTGGAGCTGGCCGCGCTGGCCGCCGACGCGGGCTGCCCGGTGGTCGCGGTGACCTCGCTGGCGGCCAGCGCCGCCGCACCGCGCCGCGCCGGCACGACGCTGGCCGAGAACGCCACCGTGGTGCTGGACAACCTGGTCCCGCCCGGCGACGCCACCTACCCGCTCGACAGCCCGGTGACCGCCGCGGTGTCGACGGTGGCCACGGCGTTCCTGTGGAACCTGCTGCTGGTGCGGCTGCTGGACAAGGCCGCCGAGGCGGGGGTGGAGCTGCCGCTGTGGCGCAGCGCCAACGTGGAGGGCGGCGACGCGGCCAACGCCGGCCTGCTGCGCAAGTACCAGACCCGCGTGCCGCAGCTCGGCTGAGCAGGACTACTCACGATTCCCCCACCGGGTCTGGTTAGTCTCCCACCAGGAGGGGGATGACCATGAACAGGACGACCAAGCGCTGGGTGCTCGCCGGCGGGGGGACGGCCGCGGTCGCGGTCGTCGTGGCGGGGGTGGTCGTGCTGACGCCCGCCGGCGGCTCGCCCACCGGCGCCACCACCACGACCGCGGCCGGACCCGGACCGGGGGCGGTCGCGCAGCGGTTCTTCGACGCGCTGCAGGTCGGCGACCCGGCCGGGGCCGCGGCCGTCACCGACGCGGCGGCGACCGCCCAGCCCGCCCTGGCGCGGGCGCTGCAGGGGATGCGGGGGGCGAAGCTCGGCGCGCGCGTCGGCTCGGCCCCGGCGTTCGACGCCGCCACGACCACCGTGCCGATCGCCGTGGACGTCACCTGGACGCTGCCCGGCGACGTGCCGTTCGAGTACGCCACCAGCGTCCAGGCGCAGCGCGCGGGCGACCGGTGGCAGCTGCGCTGGCAGCCCGCCGCGCTGCACCCGCGGCTGGCCGAGGGGCAGTCCCTGGCCTACAGCGCCACGCCGGGGACCGGCGCGCTGCTCGACCGCCACGGCGCGCCCGTGCCGCCCGGCTTCGCGCCGGTGGTGGCGCGGTCGGTGGCCGCCGAGGTCGGCGACCTCACCGGGACGCCCGGCTGGCAGGTGACGGCGGTCGACGCGGCCGGCGCGCCCGTCACCGTGCTGGCCGAGAAGAAGGCCGTGGTCGAGGAGACCCGGACGCTGACCCTCGACCCGGCCACCCAGGGCGCCGCGCAGGCCGCCGTCGACGGGGTGGGGCTGCCGGCGGTGATCGTGGCGCTGGCGCCGTCCAACGGCGAGATCCTGGCCGTGGCGCAGAACGCGGGCGCCGACCGGCAGGGCCCGATCGCGCTGAGCAACTACTTCGAGCCCGGTTCGACGTTCAAGGTCGTGACCGCGGCGGCGGCGCTGACCGGCGGCGGCGTCGGGGCCGGCACCGTGGTCGAGTGCCCCGGCAAGCAGACCATCGGGCCGCGCACGATCGTCAACGACGAGCAGTTCGACCTGGGCCCGGTGCCGCTGCACCGGGCGTTCGCCGCGTCGTGCAACACCAGCTTCAGCCGGCTCGCGGCCGACCTGCCCGCCGACGCGCTGCCGCGGGCGGCCTCGATGTTCGGCCTGGGCGCGGACTACGCGGTCGCGGGCATCACCACCAACACCGGCAAGGTGCCGCCGGCCGCGACGGTCACCGAGCGCGTGGAGGCGGGCATCGGCCAGGGCACCGTGCAGGCGACGCCGTTCGGCATGGCGCTGGTGGCGGCGACCGTCGCGCGGGGCAGCACGCCGACGCCGCAGCTGATCCGCGAGATCCCCACCACCGGCGGTGGGGGCGCGCCGCTGCCCGGCCCGGTGGCCGCCGCGCTGCGCTCGATGATGGGCGAGGTCGTGACCGGGGGGACGGCGCGGGAGCTGGCCGGGCTCGGCGGGGTGCGCGGCAAGACCGGCACCGCGCAGCACGGCGACGGCACCCGGTCGCACGGCTGGTTCGTCGGCTACCGGGGCGACCTGGCGTTCGCGGTGCTGGTGGTGGACGCCGGCACCTCGAAGGTCGCCGTCGGCGCCACCGCGGCCTTCCTCGGCGCCCTGTAGGCCACCCGGCCGTGACGGGCGGTGACCCCGCGAGCGGGCCCGCTCGCGGGGTCACCGCCCGTCACGCCGCGGCGGGAGCCTCGTCGAACTGCGTGCGGTGCAGCTCGGCGTAGCGGCCCTGCGCGGCCAGCAGCTCGGCGTGCGTGCCGCGCTCGACCACCCGGCCGCCCTCCACGACCAGGATCTGGTCGGCCGCGCGGACCGTGGACAGCCGGTGCGCGATGACCAGCGCGGTGCGCCCGTCGAGCGCCTCGGCCAGCGCGGCCTGCACGGCGGCCTCCGACTCGGAGTCCAGGTGGGCGGTCGCCTCGTCCAGGACCACCACGCGGGGCCGCGCCACCAGCAGCCGGGCGATGGTCAGCCGCTGGCGCTCGCCGCCGGAGAGCCGGTAGCCCCGCTCCCCCACCACGGTGTCCAGCCCGTCGGGCAGCGATTCGACCAGGGGCCGCAGCCGGGCGCGCTCCAGGGCGTCCCACAGCTCGTCCTCGCCCGCGTCCGGGCGCGGGTAGCTCAGGTTCGCGCGGATCGTGTCGTGGAACAGGTGACCGTCCTGGGTGACCACGCCGACCGCGTCGCGCAGCGAGTCGAAGGCCAGCTCGCGGACGTCCACACCGGACAGCCTCACCGCGCCGGAGTCGACGTCGTAGAGGCGGGGCAGCAGGGAGGCGATCGTGGACTTGCCCGCGCCCGACGACCCGACCAGCGCGACGAGCTGACCGGGCTCGGCGCGGAAGCCGATGCCGTGCAGCACCTCCTCGCCGCCGCGCGCGTCCAGGGCGGCCACCGATTCCAGCGAGGCGAGCGAGACCCGCTCCGCCGACGGGTAGCCGAACCGGACGTCGTCGAACTCGACCGACACCGGCCCGTCGGGCAGCGGGGTGGGCTCGGCCGGCTCGGCGATCATCGGCTCCAGGTCGAGCACCTCGAAGACCCGCTCGAAGGACACCAGCGCGGTCATGACGTCGACCCGGGCGTTGGCCAGGGCGGTCAGCGGCGCGTACAGGCGGGTGAGCAGCAGCGCCAGCGACACGACCGTGCCGGCGGCGAGGTGGCCGGTCAGCGCGAGGTAGCCGCCCAGCCCGTAGACGAGGGCCTGGGCCAGCGCGGAGACCAGCGTCAGGCCGGTCAGGAACCAGCGGGTGGCCATCGCCGTGCGGACGCCGATGTCGCGGACGCGGGCGGCGCGCTCGCCGAACTCGGCGGCCTCGGCGCGGGGCCGGCCGAACAGCTTGACCAGCGTCGCGCCGGGGGCGGAGAAGCGCTCGGTCATCTGCGTGGTCATGCCGGCGTTGAGGGTGGCGGCCTCGCGCTGGAGGTCGGCCATCCGGCTGCCCATGCGGCGGGCGGGCAGCACGAACACCGGCAGCAGCACCAGGGCCAGGGCGGTGACCTGCCAGGACAGCGTGAACATGACGCCGAGCGAGAGGCCCAGCTGGATGACGTTGGTGACGACCCCGGACAGCGTCGAGGTGAACGCCCGCTGCGCGCCGATGACGTCGTTGTTCAGCCGGCTGACCAGGGCTCCGGTCCGCGTGCGGGTGAAGAACGCCACGGGCATCCGCTGGACGTGCTCGTACACCGCCCGCCGCAGGTCGTGGATGAGCCCCTCGCCGATCCGCGAGGACTGCCACCGCTCCACCAGCCCGAGCGCGGCGTCGACCACGGCGATCCCGGCGATGGCCGCGGCCAGCCACACCACGACCGACACGTCCCGCCCGCCGACGATGGCGTCCACCACCCGCCCGGCCAGCACCGGGGTGCTCACCGCGAGCACGGCGGACACGACGGTGAGCAGCAGGAACGCGATCAGCTTCGCCCGGTGCGGTCGCGAGAACGCGACGACCCGCCGGAACGTGCCCCGCCGGACCCTGCCGGGCGCGGCGGAGGCCGCCATCGCGCTGCGCATCAAACCCCGAGAACCGTCCACGAGGAACTGGAACGCCGGCCGGCCCCGTGAGCTTCCCGACTACGCCCTCGGCGAACCACCCGGGCCTGGTCGCGCGGCCGGAAGAGCACCGGGGTCGACGGCCGGAGGGCTCCCGGTGTCGCGCGGCCGGAGGTCCGCGGGGGGCGGGACCGCCGGCGGGCGAACGGTCGTCGCCGGAGCGGGCGGCTCAGTCCGAAGTCGGGGCCTGGTTCCGGTTCGGGGTCTGAGTCTGGGTCGGGGTCCGGGTCGGGGCCGGGCTCTGGGCCCGGGTCGGACCGGTCGCGAGCGCCGACAGCTCGGCGAGCCGCCGCAGCTGCGCCGTGCGCTCGGCCAGCAGCTGGTCCTCCGCCGAAGCGCCGTCGGCGGCGTGCGCGAGCAGCGCGAGCGTCTCGCGCACCGCGCCGGGCATCGGGCACAGCACTCGGGCGACCAGGTCGACCACGGCGGCGTCGAGCCCGTCACCGGGCACGACGGCGTTGACCAGGCCGACCCGCAGGGCCTCCTCGGCGCCCACCCGGCGGCCGGTGAGGCACAGCTCGGCGGCGCGCGAGTAGCCGACCAGGCGCACCAGGGGCAGCGTGCCGCCCAGGTCGGGCACGAGGCCGAGCGACGTCTCGGCCATGCAGAAGCGCACGTCCTCGGCGGCGACGCGGAAGTCGCAGGCCAGGGCGAGCTGGAAACCCGCGCCGATGGCGTGCCCGTGCACCGCGGCGATCGTCACCCGCCCGGGGTCGCGCAACCAGCGGAAGCCCTCCTGGAACTCCGCGATCAGCGCGGCGCCGGCCTCCGGGCCGCGCCGGGCGACCTCCGCCGGGCCGGGCTCGCCCTCGACGGCCGCGCCGCCGAACAGGCGCCGGTCGAGACCTGCGGAGAAGGCACGACCGGAGCCCCGGACGACCACGACGCGGACGTCCGGGTCCAACTTCGCGCCGATCGCCCGCAACGCCGTCCAGGTCGACGGTGTCTGCGCGTTGAGCACGTCGGGGCGGTCGAGCGTGATCGTCGCGCGCGGGCCGTCGACGACGAGCCGCACGCCACCGCGCTCCAGCAGGTCGGCGTCGATGGTGGTCGGTGCCGACATGCGCGAGACCTCCGGGCTGGGGAGGGCGCCGTCTCTCCTCGACGCCTGGGTTACCGGAGGGTAGCTTACTTCTTCTTCGTGCGGGTGGCGCCACCGCGACCGCGCAGCTGCACACCGGACTCGCTCAGCACCCGGTGCACGAAGCCGTAGGAGCGCCCGGTGGACTCGGCCAACGCCCGGATGCTCGCGCCCTTTTCGTACTTCTTCTTCAGGTCAGCGGCCAGCTTGTCCCGCGTGGCGCCGGTGATCCGGGCGCCCTTCTTCAGGTCAGCCACCTTGTCCCGCCTTCCGTAGACAGCAGGTCGGGCCGTGAAAGCCCCTGTCGGGGCAATGATCGAACACGACGCCCCAGAAGGCCAGCCGATCATGCGAAAAGATCGGTGAGCGGTCGCTCGATCACTCAGGGTGGACCAGCGATGACGGAGGGGAAACCGTTGCCTCAGGCCAACTGCACGAGCTCCAGGTACTCGTCGGACCAGTGGTCCTCGGTGCCGTCGGGCAGCAGGATCACCCGCTCGGGCTCAAGCGCCTCCACCGCACCGGGGTCGTGCGTGACGAGCACGACCGCGCCCTCGTAGCGGCGCAGCGCGTCGAGCACCTGCTCGCGGCTGGCCGGGTCCAGGTTGTTGGTCGGCTCGTCCAGCAGCAGCACGTTGGCCGCGCTCGACACCAGGCCCGCCAGCGCCAGCCGGGTCTTCTCGCCACCCGACAGGGTGCCCGCCGGCTGATCCAGCTGCTCACCGCTGAACAGGAACGTGCCCAGCAGCGACCGCAACTGCTGCTCCTGCACGTCGGGCGCCGCGTGGCGGATGTTCTGCCACACCGAGGCCCCGTGGTCGAGCGTCTCGTGCTCCTGCGCGAAGTAGCCGAGCTTCAGGCCGTGGCCCGCGACCACCTCGCCGCTGTCGGGGCGCTCCATGGAGCCGATCAGGCGCAGCAGCGTCGTCTTGCCCGCGCCGTTGAGCCCCAGGATCACCACCCGCGACCCGCGGTCGATCGCCAGGTCGACGCCGGTGAACACCTCCAGCGACCCGTAGGACTTGCTCAGGCCCTCGGCGGTCAGGGGCGTGCGCCCGCACGCGGCCGGCTGCGGGAAGCGGATCTTCGCGACCTTGTCCGCCTGGCGCGTCTCCTCCAGGCCCGACAGCAGCTTCTCGGCGCGGCGGGCCATGTTCTGGGCGGCCACCGCCTTGGTCGCCTTGGCCCGCATCTTGTCCGCCTGCGCCATCAGCGCGCCGGCCTTCTTCTCGGCGTTGGCGCGCTCGCGGCGGCGGCGCTTCTCGTCGGCGGCGCGGGCCTCGAGGTACTTCTTCCAGCCCATGTTGTAGATGTCGACCTCGCCGCGGGTCGCGTCGAGGAACCACACCTTGTTGACCACGTCGTCGAGCAGCTCCACGTCGTGGCTGATCACGACCAGGCCGCCGTCGTGGGACTTGAGGAACCCGCGCAGCCACGCGATCGAGTCGGCGTCGAGGTGGTTGGTCGGCTCGTCGATCAGCAGGATCGTGCTCGACTTGCCCCCGACGCCCGCCTCGGACGCGGCGAACAGGATGCGCGCCAGCTCGACCCGCCGGCGCTGACCGCCCGACAGCGTGCGCAGCGGCTGGGCCAGGACCCGGTCGGCGAGCCCCAGGTTCGCGCAGATGCGGGCGGCTTCGCTCTCGGCGGCGTACCCGCCCAGCGCGGCGAACCGCTCCTCCAGCCGGCCGTACTTGCGCACGGCGGCCTGCAGCTCGGCGTCGTCGACCAGCTCCGCCATCGTCGACTGGGCCTTCTCCATGTCGCGCAGCAGCTGGTCCAGCCCGCGCGCGGAGAGCACCCGGTCCTTGGCGACGACCGAGAGGTCGCCCTCGCGCGGGTCCTGCGGCAGGTAGCCCAGCTCACCGCTGCGCCGGACCTCGCCGGCGTAGGGCTGGCCCTCGCCCGCCAGGACGCGCAGCGACGTGGTCTTGCCCGCGCCGTTGCGACCGACGAGGCCGATGCGGTCGCCGGGCTGGACGCGCAGCGTGGCGTCGGAGAGCAGGATGCGCGAACCGGCGCGCAGTTCCAGGTCGGTCGCGGTGATCAAAACGGACTCCGGGTGGTGTGGTCGTGCGGGGTCGACGGACGCGGGAACGCGCCGGACCTACTCGATCAGAACGACCACGGCACCAGTCTACGGGTAGCGCGCCATCGAATTAACCAACTGTGCGCACCGGCATACACCGCGGTGACCGACCGGGGGTTCCGCGCGGGGCGACCGGCACCGCGCCCGGGTCGCCGCCGGCCGCGCGACCGGCGGCGACCGGGAGCCGGTGGGGCGGCGGGACCCGCTCGACCGGCGGCCGGGGTCAGTCGCGCACGACCACCTCCACGGCGCGGGCGCGTCGGGCGGCCTCGTCGAGGACCGCCCTGCGGGGCTCCGGGACGTCCAGGACGCGGGGGGACGCCAGGGCGAAGACCGGCTCCAGGCGGCGGTCGGCGCGCAGGGCGTCCAGGGCCTGCCTGTCGCCACCGAGCACCACGGCGTCCAGGTCCGGCAGGCGCGGGAGCAGGACCCTGGCCGCGTCGTCGGCCGCGGCGTGGAGCGCGACCCTGGCCTGGCCCTCGCGGCGGCGGGCGAAGCGCTGCTGGGACCAGCCCCCGGCCTTGTTCCGGCCGTGGACCTGCCGGCTGTCCGTGGTGGAGACCTCGACCACGCCGTCCCGGGCGATGCCGACGCTGTGACCGCCCAGGCGGACCAGGAGGAGGCCGAGGCGGCGGGGCGCCGTGGCGTTGGCCAGCAGCGCGCCCACGGCCAGCCCCCCGGCCTCGCCGGTGGGGGCGAACCCGCCGAAGGCCGCCGCGACCTCCGCCGTCGCGCCGTCCTCCGCGGTGACCAGGACGTGCGTCGGGGTCGTCCGGGTGGTGGCGACGCCCCCGTGGCGGTCGGCGAAGCGGTCGAACCAGCCGGCCAGGCGTTCCGGCGCCACCTCCACCGCCCGACCCCCGCCGGCGACCGGCCGGACCCTGGTCACGGTGCGGCGGTCATGCCGGGGCGACCGCCACCCAGACCGGGAGCGGGTGGCCGCACTCGGCGGGTGACAGGCGTTGGACGGCGCCGAAGCCGGCCGCCGCCAGCTCGTCCGCGATGCGCTCCGGCGTCAGGACGCGGTGGCGGGTGGTGACCGCGTTCGCCACCTCCCAGCTCGTCCCGCTGCGGACGAGCTGGACGACCTCCAGGCCGCAGGACTCGCCGTCGGCGGCCCAGTCCCACAGCTGGACCGTCACCTGCCTGCCCGCGCCCCGACCGGAGACCTTCGGCGGCGGGGCCGTGGGGCGCAGGCGGCTGAGCTTGTCCAGCTCCGGGACGGCCGCGATGAGCAGCCCGCCGGGGCGCAGGGCCTCCCGGGCGAGGCGCAGCGCCGGGCCCAGGGCGTTCTCGTGGGCCAGCCTCGGCAGCAGGTCGTCGCCCGCGCGCACCACGTCGACCAGGTGCGGAGCGGGGGCGCCGACCACGTCCAGCAGGTCAACCACCCGGTGCTCACCCGCCCCCAGGACCGCCGCGGCCACCTCGGTGAGGGGGTCCTCCGGCACGGGCACGAGGTCCTGGACGGCGGTCACCTGGCACACAGTAGGACCAACCGATCACCCACGCCATCGGGTCGTGGGGTGGTGGTCGGGTCCTCGTCGACGACGGTCCGTGAGATTCGGCGCCCGGTGGTGGTGATCCGTCGGCCGGTGGCGGACCGGGCCGGAGCGGCGGTCACGACTGCGCCCCAACGGGTGGGTGGGTGAGTCCGGGCGCTCGGGCCGGGCGGTCGGCGGGCAGGGGCGGAGCCATAACGCCGCGCAGATACCCAAGAGGCAACTACCAGGACCTCCCGCGCGTCGTGCACAATATTACCGGCGGGTTTACACGAACCGAAGCAAGGGCAATCACCACTTGACAGAACGAGCGCCATCCCAGTGAACTCGTAACCCGTATGGCCCAACCATTGACTCCGCCTGGACGACATCAGCGCACTGCGTTGGCGGGTAGGGTCACTGGGGCGTGATCTAATGACAGCGGGGAGTCACAATGACCAACGCTGCCGGTCGACCCAACCTGTCCGTCGACGACATCGACCCGACGGGACACGGCAGTCTTGCGCAGCTCCTGACCACGGGGCCCTTCCCCGAGGCGTTGAGAGCCGCTATCAAAGCCAGCAGGTTGAGCCTCGACCGCATCCAGCACCGTCTCGCTCTGCGCGGGGTCACCATCAGCGTCGCCACGCTGAGCTACTGGCAGTCCGGCCGCCGCCGACCCGAGCGACCCGAGTCGCTCGAAGCGCTGCGCCACCTGGAAACCGTGCTCGGCGTGCCGCAGGCGGGGCTGTCCGCGCTGCTCGGCCCGCCCCGGCCGCGCGGCCGGCGCTCGCGGCCCACGACGATGATGCCGATCGACGCGCTGTGGGCGCGCCGCGAGCGCGTCGCGAACCTGCTGACCAAGGTCGACACGTCGTCCGACGTCAAGCTGGGCCGCATCAGCCAGCACGACCGCATCGAGATCGCCGCCAACGGCGGTCAGCGCTCAGCCTGGGTCCGGCAGATCCTCCGCGCGGAGCAGGACGGCCCCGACCGCTGGGCGCTGGTGTTCGAGACCGAGGAGTCCGACGTCCTCCCGCAGGTCGCGAACCTGCGCAACTGCCACCTGGGGCGAGTCGCCGAGGACACCGACGCGAACATCATGGCGGCCGAGCTGATGTTCGACCGGCCCCTCGCCCGGGGCGAGACGATCATCATGGAGTACGAGCTGCTGTTCGCCGAGGGGCACTACCCGGCGGGCAACAACACGTTCGCCCGCAAGTTCCGGCTCCCCGTGCGGGAGTACGTGATCGAGGTGCGGTTCGACCCGTCCTACCTGCCGTCGCGCTGCCAGCAGTTCAGCGTGCCCGCCGGTGACGACACGCCCTCGCGGCGGCGCAACCTGGCGCTGGACAACGCCGGTGGCGTGCACGCGGTGGCGCTCGGGTTCGGCCCCGGCGTGTTCGGCATCCGCTGGGAGTGGCCGAAGTAGCGGTCGGCCGACGAACACCCGGCCACCGTCCTCGAGCACGGGTAACAGGTCTGAACCAAAGACGCGCGGCCCCGGGTCCACACCCCGGGGCCGTTCGCTCGCCGGTCGGCCGGCTCACAGCACGAAGGCGTCCGTCCACAGCTGCCCGGTGCGCCCGGAGAGCGCGTCGAGCAGCGCGGCGGCCTGGTTGTCGGTCAGCGACGCGACGAAGTCCACCACCGCCCGACCCCGCGCCAGCGCCCGGACGGCGTCCGCCCCGGAAGGCGCGTCCCCCGTCGCGCCGACCAGCGCCCCCGGATCGGTCCGGAACAACGCGGCGTACTCGGCGCTCGCCAGCTCCACCAGGTCGTGCAGGCGCCGCGGCAGCCGGTCGGCCTCGTGCCGATCGGTCACCCACTGCTCCAACGCCTCCGCCAACGCCGTCAGCAGGCGGGCCTGGCCGCGCTGGTGCAGGGCGAGGTCCGGGCGCAGCAGCACGAACCGGCGGTGCACGAACTTGAGCACCTGGACCTCGTGCCACTGCTGAACCGCGAGCACCACGTGCCCGGACCTGGTGGTGGGCTCCTCCACCACGCCCACCGAGTCCACCAACCGCCGCGTCCAGCGCGCCGAGAACGCCGCGACGCCCTGCTCGGCCTCCACCGACCCGTCGAACGGCCGGGACAGCAGCCCGTCGACCAGCTCGCTGCGCACCTTCGCCACGGCCTGGGCGAACGCCCCGTCGTCCACCGCCCACGAGTCCTTCGCGTGCAGGCGCCGCCGCATCGCCTCCAGGGAACGGCCCGGGCGGCGTCCCTCGCGGGCCAGGTCGGCCGCGCTCAGGCCGGCCAGCTCGACCGCGCGGTCCAGCCACGTGCTCAGCTCGGCCGACACCGTGGCGTGCTGCAACACCCCGACGCGGTGGAAGTCCTCCAGGTCGTGGATCGCGTAGGCGATGTCGTCGGCGGTGTCCATCACCGAGGCTTCCACCGTCTGCTGCCACGGCTCCAGCCGCCCCCGGTAGAAGTCGCGGGCCTGGATCAGGTCGTCCAGCTCGGTGACGTACGCGGAGAACTTCGCCGAGCCCGTGCCCGGCGCGTCCGGCGGTTCGGCCGCGCCGCGGGGCGGCGCCGTCAGGTCCCTCGGGTGCGGTTGCGGGTGGGACAGGCGGGTCCACGGGTACTTGAGCATCGCCGCGCGGACCGCCACGGTGAGGTCGAGCCCCAGCGCGGACGGGCCGCGGACGTCGGTCGTGGTGATGATGCGGAACGACTGGGCGTTGCCCTCGAACCCGTCGGAGAGCCCGAACCGGTGCCGGGCCAGGCGGTCGAGCACCTGCTCGCCGAGGTGGCCGAACGGCGGGTGGCCCAGGTCGTGCGCGAGGGCGGCGGCCTCCACCACGTCCGGCTCGCACCCGCCGAGCTTGTCGAGGACACCGGCCAGCTCGGGCCGCGAGCGCAACCGCTCGGCGATGGCCCGCGCCGCCTGCGCGACCTTGAGGCTGTGGGTGAGCCGGTTGTGCACCAGGAGGCCGGAGCCGGTGGAACTCACGACCTGCGTGACACCGCCGAGGCGGGCGAAGAACGGGGAGCTCGCCACCCGGTCGCGGTCCACGCGGAACGGGCTGGCGGCCAGGTCGGCCGGGACGGGCATCGTGCTCTCACCGCCGGACCGGCGGAGTGCTCGGGGATTGGCCTGCTCGGGGTGCATGGGAAGAAAGTAGTCCGTGCGCCCGCCGGGAGCAGCACGCCGTGAGCGGTGCCGGTGGAACGGTCGGTGGGAACGCCGAAAGCCCGTAGGGGGCACCCGGAACCAGGTGCCCCCTACGGGGAAGGAATGTTCGGCGGCGTCCTACTCTCCCACACCCTCACGAGTGCAGTACCATCGGCGCTGGAAGGCTTAACTACCGGGTTCGGAATGGGACCGGGTGTTCCCCCTCCGCCATGACCACCGAAACACTA